>ENA-UOOE01000762-UOOE01000762.1-fermentation-metagenome-genome-assembly--contig:-NODE-762-length-29753-cov-3.668025_pt1 | contig 29753 bp, 28 predicted proteins | sample MGYA00245776_ERZ724021 | MGnify/ENA primary metagenome ERZ724021 (study PRJEB28704, sample SAMN03018321) | fermentation metagenome | biome: anthropogenic terrestrial biome; feature: soil; material... | reverse complement strand
AATATATGGACCTGTTTTTTCATTTCTATAATCCTTTTCTGATGGCATAGTAACCATTATTCCTCCAGCAATGTCTTCTGCAAGCCTTGCTATTTCATATGGGAATCTAGTAACATTTTGCTTACATACATTTGCAAGCAGTAAGTCTATAATATAGTTGCCTGATTCAGTTTTATATCCTTCAGCTGAACAAGCTATTCCACAAGCATATAATGTTTCATTTAAGTGGGTCATTTCTATTAATTTATCTTTAACATGTGATGCCTTGTTAGCTCCATTATAGTCAGCAGCAAGTGCAGCAGCTCCTATAAGAACGTCACCAACACCAACTTTACATCCACCATAGCTTTGTCTATGGTATCCTGCAAATCTCTCTACTAGCATACCTGCAAATTCGGTTTCTCCGTCTAAGAATATTCTTTCATTTGGAACAAATACATCATCAAATATAGTTAAAGCCTCTACCCCTCCAAAGACTTTATTTCCTACATCTATATCTGCACCAGCTTCAAGTTTTCTGCTATCACAAGACTGTCTTCCTACAATCATAAATATTCCCTCTGTATCTGTAGGTACAGCAAAGGAAATTGCATAGTCCTTATCTTCTGGTCTCATAGCTACAGTTGGCATAACCAAAACTTCATGGGAGTTACAAATACCGGTCTGGTGAGCTTTTGCTCCTCTTACTACAACTCCATCTGGTCTTCTTTCTACAACTCTTAAATATAAATCCGGGTCTGACTGTTTACTTGGCGATAACCCCCTATCCCCTTTAGGGTCTGTCATAGCACCATCTACAGTTAAATCATTTTCCTGAACATATTTCAAATATTTTTTAAATTTTTCATGGTAATCTGTCCCATAGGCCTTATCTATCTCGTATGTAGTGCTATACTCAGCATTGAAAGCATCCATACCAACACATCTTTGGAAACATGCTGCAGTTTTTTGACCACATAATCTCTGCATTTTTACCTTTTTAATAAGATCTTCAGTACTACTATGAATGTGCCCGAAACGATTAATTTTATTACCAGTTAATGTAGAAGTAGTTGTCATTAAGTCTTCATATTCAGGCATTTGAGCTAAATCATAAGTCATTTTTACAGAATTCATTGATGGACGAATTACTGGATTGTCAACTGGATTTTCTATTTTTTCTCCAAACATGTAAACATTTAAATTAAGCTTACGAAGACTTTCTACATATTGTTCCCCTGTCATCAATGCCATAAAAACCATCCCTTTCAAATTTAATTATTTACTTTTTATACATATATTACATAGCAATAGCCATGCCAATTGGAAATGCTATGGAATGGATTGTTAAAAATCAGGTTTCTCCCTCAATATACAATAGCCTACGCCTCATGTTACTTATATGTAGATTTAATGAAAAATTAAGGTCCGTTGCACTTTTACAACGAACCTTAATTTTTTAATTTACTATATAATTCTATTCCTTAATATACAGCATCTATATGAAATACTATATTTTTTGCATATTTGCAACACATTTCATTTTTGCAACATAATATTATTTATTGCATTAGAAATTATAGAATAGTCCTTATCGCTTAATATAAATACCTTACCATACTTGCCATGTAAATTTTGGTGATTGGCACAACAGCTAGTACATCCGCACAAAACCACAATTAAATCGTAGGTTTTACCTTCCTTTGCTAATTCCACAGTTAAATCTTTAAATTCACTTATTAGCTTTGTAACAATATTCCCTCTATCATATTTTGGGTTACATCCCCCACAATATTTAATACCTATTATCATAACATCACCTATTTATTAACACTTAATATTTTTTCACCATGTGTTTTTCAGAATACCTTTTCCTTTTTCTCACAAAAGTAGAAGCATCCATGCCTAAATACGCAGCAGCATCTCTAACATTTCCATACTTTTCAAAGGCCTTGTTTATAAACTGTAACTCTAACTTTTCTACTATTTCCTTTAAATTCACCTTTTCGTCGCTGCTGTCTATTTCTATGTCTAAAGAATTTAAATTACTTTTTATAGGCAAATCACTTCTTAATATATTGTCACTGCTGCTCATTATTACTGCCCTCTCTACAATGTTCTTTAACTCTCTTACATTACCAGGCCAATTATACTGTATTAAAGCATCTACTGCAGAAGATGAAAAATTTCTATTTAAACCATATTTCTTATTTAGTTCTGCTAAAAAATGTTCAAATAATGGTACTATATCGTTTTTTCTTTCTCTTAAGGGTGGAATTGTAAGCGGTACTACATTTAAACGATAGTATAAGTCCTCTCTAAATAATTTTTTTTCAACCATTTCTTCTAAATTTCTATTAGTAGCAGCTAGTATTCTAACATCTATTTTTATAGAAGCTACTCCTCCTATTCTCTTGATTTCCCTTTCCTGCAGTACCCTTAAAAGTTTAACCTGCATGTCCAAAGGTAATTCTCCAACTTCATCTAGAAAAATAGTTCCTTTATCAGCTACTTCAAAAAGACCTATCTTTCCTTCTTTATTGGCTCCAGTGAAAGCTCCCTTTTCATATCCAAACAATTCACTTTCAATTAAATTCTCTGGTATAGCTCCACAATTTATTTTTATAAAATGCTTATTACATCTTTTACTATTTTTATGTATATACTTGGCTACTTCTTCTTTTCCTACTCCCGTTTCTCCTAATAATAATACTGTGGTGTCAACATTAGCTACTCTTTTGGCCATTCTTAAAGTGTCTAACATTCTTTTATCCTGAGCAATAATATCAGAGGAATTTAATAATTGATTTCTCATAGCTTCAGCTTCTGAATAATATTTCTTTTTTAATTTCTCATTTTTGGCTAATTGTTCTTTCAGTTCATAAAGTTGAGTAACATCTCTTACATTGGTAACTACCATGGTTATATTACCTTTATTATCAAATATAGGGCTGCTAGATACCAATACTTTTTTCCCTGTTTTAAAAGTTTGCTCAATAGTAGTAGGTCTTTTATATTTTAATACTAATAATGTTCCTGAACTTGATATGACCCCTTCTTCAACTAACTTTTTCATGTTTTTGCCAATCATAAATTCCCTTGTAAGTCCTGTAATCTTTTCATAAGACTTATTAACCTTTAAAGTATTTGCTTCTCCATCTGTAATATATATACCGTCATAGGAACATTCTATTACTGCGTCTAATTCACTACATAATAATCTTGTTTTTTCTAATTCCTTAATAATTTTATCAAAATTATTATCACCAAATTTTTCGCACTTATTTTCTGGTATTTTAAAATCCATAAAAGTATCCTGTTTTGCTATTGAAAGCACCCCCAAATCAATGTTTTCCTCCCCATATAAAAAAAGTGCATAGCACTTTTTTTATATCATTCCATTAATATTTAATGAGCACCATCTAACCATATCACTAATTACAAGACTTCCATCCCAAGGAGAATCATAGAGACTCATATATCCAACCTTTACTACCCTGTCTACCCCTGCTTTTGTAATTTCATTTGCCAGGTTTATAGCTCTTTCTTGATTTTTAAGGGCTATGCCTACAGTTTGGACTCTTGGCGTAATAAGTTGTTTTACTTCAAATATATCATCTATTTCTTTTAAAAATACAGTTCTTCCACCTATAGGTTCTTCTAATTTAAATTCACTACCTATGAGAATAGTGTATTCAAATCCTTTACTGCAATGAAGCATTTTATCCACACTTAAAGCATATTCGCCTCCTATGTTTATTATGTCAGCACAAGTTGTTTCTCCTAGAAATTTTACTGGATATCTTTTATAAAGCTTTTTAAAGACCTTTATAAATCTTTGAGTTACTTCTTCTAAAGATATAGAACTTTTTTCTAAGAATACTACATGTGGAGAAGAACAGGCCTTTTGATTAAAACTTACTATATCTGTAACCAGATTTTCAAGATACTTTTCTAACTGAATACTTTCTATGGCCTCTTTATCAAATATTGCAAAAGAATATTTAGGTCCAAATATTATATCTTTACAGGTGGTCTTTTGAGGTAAACTTCTTATAGAATTTAGGGCTTCTTCTCCACCCCAAAATACTCTGCAGTCTGCTAGTTTGGACATATGACCATTAAGCTGTAAATTTGAACTAGGGAAATTTACTATACATATATTTTTTAGTATGTCTTTCCCCGAATAAGACTCCTCCTTATAATCTATTTTTATATCCTTGAAAGGTTTCAAAAGTCTTATTATTAAATCTATGCAATTCTCTGGTATTCTAACCAGATTAGAATTTCTGCATATTATGGATTGTAATATGGAGTAAATACCTAGAGTTCCTACATTTCCTGCTATCCAATGGCATGTTAATCCTCTTTTTTGTGCCTTAATAAATTTTTTATCTCCAACTTCTATAAATCCATCTAAATAACTTTTATTTTTTAAATTCAACTCTATTATTTTTTCTAAGTTAGCTTTTTTTAGATAAAAGCATAAAAAGGGTACTCCTTCTTCTTTTAAAATATCTCTATCCTTAGATATAATTTTGCTGTATTCATTTATCAAAAGAAGAATTGACTCCACTGGGAAATGCTGAAGTATTTCTTCATTATTCTTTAATACCTCACATATATGGTTAAAATCATGAAAACATAGCCCCTGTTCATAAAATTCACCATTTAGTGTATAACATTTAACCATTTCTCTTCTCCCCTTCAGCAAAAGTGTCTCCGCAGCCTCTTATTTCAGCCTTTTCTACCCTGGATTCAAATTTAAAATACTTCCCTTTTCTTCCACACTTGCAATCATCTATTCCAACTAATGTTCCAATATCCTCTGTTAAAATTGCCTGGGCTGGATAGCTAGAAGATAATGTACTCATTACCTGTATTAATCCTGATTCTCCTATGTTTACTTCTTCTAAAGTAGTTAAATCCCTTATAATAATTTCTGCAAAGTCGGGAACGTGTTTATATCCACATTGGCAATCAATAAATACAACTCCTAGCTGCTCTACCATGCCATAGAAATCCAATACATTACTGGGTTTTGTCTTAAATATATTGCCTAAAGTTGTTGAAAATTCTTTCTTGGTAACCCTTTGGGAGTTTAACTTTTTCCAGCCCCCACTGTGTACTATTTTTATCTTAGGAATATTTAGTTTTATATTATTCTCCTGTATTGTTTTTATAAATTTTGACCATATAATATAGGTAAATCCATACACTAATACTTCTTCTTCACCATACTGGCTTTCAAAATCTTTAAGTCTTTCAATATTTAATTTTAGTTCTTCTCCATCTTTGTCCATAGCGTAAACTATTTTATTAGAAAAATTGCTTATGCCTCTTATAGCCGCTCCTCTAGCTGTTAATACAGAGCCGTTTTTATTTGCATCTTCACTGTCTATAACAAGCAATGGTCTTCTCTTGTTCCCTAAGAAATTTCTTAAGGTAGCAATAAGTGCCTGTGATTGTCTTATAGAGGTCTTTTTATCTATATATATTTTACTTGGAATTCCTATAGTAGTAGCACTGGAATTTAGAACTCTTACTATTTCTTCTTTATTACAAGTATATAGATCAAACTTTTTAAACATATTTACAGGTATATAAGGTATATCTTCCAAACTATTGAAATACTTAATATCAAACCCAAGCTTATCATACATACTTCTTATATTGATATTTTTCTTATTATTCTGTAGTTGCTCTTTAAATATTTTTACAAGAATTTTTTCTTTATCACTTTGCCTTAGTGTAAAAGGTTTATTAAAAATTAATTCTTCTAATAAATTATAATTCTCCATGCTCTTCACCTACTTTATTGGCTGCATTTTCACTTCATTTCTTTAAGTTCCTTTAACATTACCTTTCCTGATGAATTTTTAGGAAGGGTTTTTAAAACTTCAACATATTTTGGTACCTTATAATTAGGCAATCTACTCTTGCAATATTCTATAATAGAATTAACATTTAAATTATCATCTTTTAATACTACGAAGGCTTTTACTGATTCCCCTAAGATATCATCTTCAACTCCCACCACAGCACATTCAACTATTTCATCCATTTGTAATATTATGTCTTCTACTTCCTTTGGGCTTATTCTATTGCCACCACTTTTTATAATATTTTTTTCTCTTGAAAGAATATATATATATCCATCTTCATCTACAGTACCTATGTCCCCTGTATATAGATATCCATTTTTTAAAACCTTTTTTGTTTCTTCTTCATCATTAAAATATCCCTTCATTATGTTTCCGCCTTGGGCCACTATCTCTCCAACTTCTTTTGGTTTTACAGGTATTCCCTCTTTATTCAATACTTTAAGTTGTGTACCAGGAATGCCTTTCCCTATAGATCCCATTTTCTCTTTTAATAAATATGGAGGAAGATAAGATAGTCTAGCAGTGGCTTCTGTTTGTCCATACATTATATAAATGTCTACTCCTTTTAGTGTTTCAAATAGCTCCTCTATGAAAATGTTAGCCATCCTTCCCCCTGCTTGAGTAATATACCTTAGAGAAGGGAATTTTCTATTTTTTATATCACTTATTTTCAAAAGTATTTGAAATGTACTTGGCACTCCTGCAAAGCCTGTACATTTGTAATTATTTATATGCTGTAACACAGTTTCAGGAAACATAAACCTATTATTTATAACTAAACTTCCTCCTACCCTAAAGTGGGTATGTAGAAGTGATGTGCCATAACAATAGTAAAATGGTAATACTACTTCTATTCTGTCTCCTTCACTTAGTTTTAAATATTGTATAATTGAATTAGTATTATAAATTAAATTTCCATGGGTTAGCATTACTCCCTTAGGTTTAGCAGTAGACCCGGATGTAAATAATATTACTGCCACATCCTGTTGGTCTGTTTTTTCATTAATATGGTCTTCTGTGATGGTCTCTAATTTTTCTATATCCTCTTCCGTATATATATCTAAATCCCATACTTTAGGTAAGTATTTCAATAACTTTTTTTGGATAAATATATTTTTAATGTTTAAAGATTTTATTATATATTCCATATGCTCTATGGAGGAATTTGGATTTATAGGTACACATACTGTACCGTTTTTTATTATGGCAAAATAACACTGTATGAAGAATTGGGAATTTTCTGAAATTAAAAGGGCTGCGTCCTTATTATTCAGCCCCTTGTTTCTTAACATTTTCTCTATGGTAATTATGTTGGAATATGTTTTTTTATAGGAAAGCTCTTCCTTACTTATTACTGCAGTTTTATTTAGATTCTTTGAAAATTGAAACACATAATCTGTAAAGTTCATAGTGCAACACCATACTTTTTAAGTACATTTTTTATATCTCCAATGTTATACATTCTGGATACATCTATTACATCTATATCTATGCCAAAATTCTCTTCTAGGCTTGTTACTAAATCTACATGAGCTAGTGAATCCCATCCTTTTATTTCATCTGGGCCTAATTCGTCTTTTGTGTATGAATCATCCTTTATATTAAATACATCACAAAGTATCTTGTTAAGTTTATCTATGTTATCCATAACAATACCCCCAAACAATATATTTTTCTTAATATATAAAGCAAAAATCATACCAAGCTAAAAAGGCTGTAAAAATAAGGTTTTGTTGTGAAATTGCAACAAAATCTAAAGCTTAAATTTATTAAAATAAAAAGGTTATTGTAATAAGCTAAAGATACTACTAAATAAAATAAAGTTGCTAAAATGCAACAAGATGCATTTTAGCAACAAATTTAATCAACCCAAATTGTATCCAAGCCATTTAGTGCTAGCTTTTCTATAAAAAATATTTTTTCTGTATCTATAACTATATTTTGATTTTTATCTAGTTTAATTTTAGAAGGGAAAAACACCCTTATTCCATTAACTTCATATTGGTCGTATCCCTTTTTTTCTATATTATTATTGAAATCTATTTTTATAGATGGTTTATAGTACCGCCTGGTACTTCCACAGCTTCCTCATCCACCACCAGTATCATTTGCAATCATATGTATTACTAAATCTTTAGCATCTTTCTTTTCTAAATACTTAATAGCTTTTTCCGTAATTTCAATTTTCATACTATTCTCACCTCCTTTATCTAAATATATCACTTATTTAGTATACTTGCCACAGCCTGATTTAATAATTTTTCACTTTCTTCAAGGCTTATTAAACATCTCCTTTGATATTCTATATCTTTTATAAAGCTATTATTCCTATTTTGTAACATTCTTTCTACTTCTTCTGGAGCTGGTCCTCCTGTAACCTTTCTTATATTGACAAAGTTTATTGGGTCCAAAGCCTTAGCTATATCTTCTGCTGAAATATGAATTTCTTCTCCACCTAATTCCAATGATATTTTATCAATAATTTCTGGGGTTATATTCTCTATAGTTAAATTATTATTAGATAAATATCTGACAATGGCTCCAGTTATTTTATGACTTTTTCTAAAGGAAAGCCCCTTTTCTCTTACAAGGGTATCTGCCAATTCTGTTACTGTAATAAAACCTTCCTTTGCCCTATCTAATAATACTTTTTTATTCACATTCATGGTAGCAAAAACTGAAGTAAATATTTTTAAAATCCTTAAAGTGTAATCTATAGACTCATAAAGATGAGGTTGAAGTTGTTCTTCTGTATCCACAATATCTCCAAAGGGGGTATTGTGCAGCATATCAAAAACGCATTTAGCCTCCCCTATAGCTTCACTTGCCATAGGCCTTGTATGCTCTAGAGAGGAAGGATTTCTTTTTTGAGGCATAATGCTGCTCCTTTGAACATAAGGATCTGTTAAATAAAAAACATTAAATTCTTTAGTGCAAAAATCTAAAGTATCCTTTATAAATTTAGACATATTGGTATTTAAAATCATAAGTGTAGAAGCAAGCTCCATAAGATAATCTGATCCTGCTATAGCATCATAAGAATTCTCCACTAAATCATTAAAACCCAAAAGCTTACTCATTCTTTCCCTGTTTATTGGAAAGCCAGTGGTAGTAATAGCTGCAGCTCCAATAGGAGAAAGATTTATATTTTCATATGCTCTTTTTATTCTTTCAAAATCTCTGCTTAAAGAATCATAAAAAGCAAGTATATAGTGTGATAAAGTAGTTGGCTGAGCTGGCTGAGTATGTGTATAAGCCGGCATAACTGTTTCTTTATGTTCCTCAGCTAGACTTAATAGTACTTTTCTAAAATTATTTAAGTTTTTCATTAACTCTACAGTTTTCAGCCTAAGAACCATTCTAAATTCGCAAATGTCCAAATCATTTCTGCTTCTAGCTATATGAAGCCTTCCTGCTAAATCCTTTCCTACTAAGTTTTCTAACTGATTTTCTACAGTAAAAAACATATCTTCATATTTAGCATTATATTCTACAGAAGTAAAATCCATTTCCTCTATTTTATTTAACCCTTCCAGTAGCTTTTTGCTTTCCTGAATTTTTATAATGTTCTGCTCATAAAGCATTACCACATGAGCTTTGCTTATTTTTATAAAGGGCTTATAGTAGTATTCACGCTGCACATTAAATATTGGCTTTAATACAGATTCTGCAAAAGTTTTTCCTGGGAAATCTCTGCCATCTAGGTTTTCTATATATTCCTTTAAATCCATATTATCAACTCCTATAAATTAATAGAACATTCATTAGTTAACACTGTAGCAGCACATCCTATAACTCCAGCCTCATCTCCCAAAAGGGATAATTCTATATTTGACTTGAAGGGAGATAATCTATATATCTTTTCTTTTAGAGGTAACAATAATTGATTTCCTGCCTTTGATACTCCTCCGCCTATAATAACAGCTTCTGGATTTAGAATGCTTATTATATTACTTATACCCATGCTAAGGTTATCTATCATTTCACATAATACGCTCTGCGCTCTTGGATCTCCATTATTTGCTTTTTCAAAAATTTCTTTGCTGCTGCTATGCATTCTTTTTTCAATGGCACTGCCAGAAGCTACACTTTCCAAATATCCGTATTCATCTAAGGTAAATCTTTTCATATTTAATGCTTCATTGGTCAGCACTAAGTAACCAAATTCTCCTGCAGTATAGTTGCTTCCTCTATAGATTTTATTGTTTATCATTATTCCTCCGCCAATACCATATCCTATATTTATAAATACAAAATTTTTATATCTAGTGGCATTGCCTAACCACTTTTCTCCAAGCAATGCCATATTAACATCATTGTCCAAGTAAACTCTTGTGCCAAATTCTTTTTCAAATATATTTTTTATCTGGATATTTTTCCAAGACAATTCTGGTACTGATATAGCTACGCCATTTTCAATATCCGTAATGCCTGGTATTCCCATTCCTATTCCAATAATCTTATGCTTTAATCCTGAACCTTCTATTAGCTCTTTTACAGCTTTCATTATTTTATTTAAGGTATCCTCAGATTGTTTCACTATAATGGAATTTTTAAAAAGTATATTTCCGCAAAGATCACAAATAGCCATTAAGCATTTGTAAGCACCTATATCTATTGAAACTATATATCCTGCAGAAGGATTGAATACTAAATTAATTGGCTTTCTTCCCCCTTGTTTTGTAGAAACTCCTTCTCCCTGTTCTAATATAATATTTTCCTTTAAAAGTTCTTCCACAATAGAAGATACTGTTGCTTTACTTAGATGAGTTATATTTGAAATTTCTGCCCTAGATATAATCTTTTGTTTACCTATTAAAGATAGTATTGTCTTTTTGTTCATTTCTTTTAATAATTCCGGTGTAGCTCTAACCATGTCTTTCCCCTGCCTTCTATGCTTTTTTATTAACTGCATATAAAAATCTTTATAGTTATTCATCTAATTTTAGAATTCTAAGTATATTGTCCCTAAATATACATTTTATATCTTGTTCTTTCATTCCTATTTCAACACAATCTCTCATTTGATCATCAAAGTATCTTTTTACAAAACCTCTTGGAAACCATTGCGAATCCGTTCCAAATAATATACGTTCCGGTCCTATAGTCTCATAGAATTTTTTAAATAAATCTCTAACTGTTAAATTATAAGGCATCCATCTTACCCATTGATTGCTGCCGGAGGTATCCACATACACATTAGGGCAAACCCAAGCCAGCTGTAATAAGGATTCGGTTTGTCCACACCCAAAATGGGGTATAATAAAGGGTATGTCTGGATGGGCTTTTATTACATCATGCATTATAATAGGATTTATATTATGATCATAAGCAATACCACCAGCTCCCCCTAATATTCCGAAATGTATTAGTATTGGTATTCTATGTTTTTCTGCCACCTGCCAAAGGGGATCTAATGCCTCATCATCAAGTTTCCCATGAAGACCAGGGGCCAATATTTTATAGCCTTTTAATCCTTGTTCCACAATAGCTTTTTCTAATATATCTGGAGCATGCTTTAAAAAAGGGTCATGGTGGGCATATCCTATAAATTTATCTGGATAAAGTCTAACAATATTACTTAAGGTTTCATTCCCTCCCCCTGTTACAAAAATAAGTTTTTCTATATTGTTTTTTTCCATTTCCTCTATCCAAAGTTTTGCAGTATCCTCTGCACTGTCTAAGGTTGGTAATGGCTCTGGAAATCCCCAAGCTTTTCTCCACCTTTTATTTTGATAGCTGTTCATCTCTTGTATTTTGTTATATTTTTCTTCACCATACTTTTCTATATAGTCATTTTTTATGGTGACTATTTCATAACCCTTTACGTCAAAATGTACGTGAGAGTCCACTATTTTATAATCCATAATGCATCTCCTTTCTTATCCTTTTAACCCTGTTAAATGTATTCCTTCAATAATCTTCTTTTGGAATATAAAGAACACTATTAATACAGGAATTGTGGCAATAGTTGCCCCTGCCATTACTAGATTCCATTGATTATATGCTTCCCCAGAAAAAAGAGCAAGTCCTACAGGAAGTGTGTATATTTCTGGACTATCTACTGCAATTACTGGCCATAAAAAAGCATTCCAGTTGCCTAAAAATGTAAATATAGCTAGAGCAGATATGGCTGGCTTTACTAAAGGTACTGCAGCTCTCCAGAATATACCGAATTCTGATAATCCATCTATTCTTGCAGCCTCTAAAAGATCATTTGGTATACCTTCAAAGAATTGCTTCATTAAGAATATGCCAAAGGCTGAGGTAAGCCCTGGAAATAGTAATGACCAATAGGTATTAATCCAATTAAATTTATTTACCATCATGTACCATGGTATTATTAACATTTCTGTTGGCACCATTAATGTTGATAATATTAAAAAGAATAAAAATTTTTTACCCTTAAATTCAAGTTTGGCAAAGGTATATCCAACTAATGTATCAAAAAATAATACTGAAATAGTAGTTATACCAGCTATGAGAAGACTATTTTTAAACCAGGATAAAAATTTAGTATTTTCTAATACATATTTATAGGCATCAAAAGTAGCTTTTTTAGGTATAAGAGATATATTATATATGTCTACTCCACTTTTTAAAGAGGTACTGAACATCCAAAGAAATGGAAATACCATCATTACTCCGCCAATGGTTAGTAATATAATGCTGCCAATAGGGATCTTTTTCTTTTCCATAGTTTTACCTCCTTTTAATATTCAACTTTTTTAGTTAAAAACTTCAATTGAATAATAGTTATAATGATTATTATGCTGAATAGTATTATAGTAGCGGCACTTGCAAGTCCCATTTTATTATTCATAAATCCTGCTTGATATATATATAGAACTAAACTTAGAGTAGAATTTACAGGACCTCCTGGGTTTCCTTGTCCTCCACCAGTTATGTTAAATACTTGAGTAAATACCTGTAGAGTTTGTATTGTTGCCATTACTACCAAATACACCACTGTTGAATTTAGCAATGGTATAGTAATCTTCCAAAACTGTATCCAAGGACTTGCCCCATCAATACTTGAGGCTTCATAATAAGTTCTAGGTATCTGTTTTAGTCCTGCAATAAATATGATGGTGTTAAAGCCTATACTCTGCCAAATTATATTTGCAATTACCACATAAATTGCCTGACCAGTGCTGTCTAAGAAGGGTTGAGCTGTTCCTCCAAAGGCAGTTATAATCTGGTTAATTACCCCTCCCTGTTTCATAAACATCCATCTCCATACCCATGCAACAGCAACAGTTGATGTTACATAAGGCAGAAAGTATATTGTTCTAAATATGCCGGCTCCTTTAGTTAATCTATTTATTAGAAGAGCAATACATAAGCTTATTATTAATTGTAAAGGAACTCCTATGAATACATATTTAACGGTATTCCCCATGGCTTTTTTGAAGATATTATCTTTAAATAAAGTTTTGAAATTATCAAAGAATACAAAGGGTTTATCCTGAGATAAAATGTCCCATTCATGTAGACTTATATTAAAAGCAAATAAAGTTGGTGCTATTCTTATTAATATAAAGAATAGTATGGGAACAGCTATAAATATATAAGCCCACATAGCCTGCCTACCCTTTATAGTTAATTTCATACATTATCCCCCCTTTGAATATAAACCCCATGTATTCACATGGGGTTTCTTACATTATTCCTTCCAGTATTCATCAAGTATTTTTTGTACAGTATTTACAGCTTCGTCTAATGCTTTCCTTGGGTCTTCATTATTTAGAAGCACATGATCTATAGCATCAATAAGGGCCTTTCTATCTGCGCCTTCATCTACATAGAAGTAAGATTCAGCTACTGGCAGCTGCTTAATAAATACTGCTAGCTTAGGATCTTTAGACATTTCTGGATCATTAACTAAAGACATTCTTGCAGCTATTTCTCCAGTTTCTTTTGTCCATTCCTTCATAACCTCAGGAGAAGTTAAGAAATTAAGGAATTTAACAGATGCATCAAGTTTTTCTCCTTTAGCAGTTTTTGTAATCCCATTTGTCCAGAAAGAGCCAAAGGATACTTGTTTACCATTATGTGCTGGAAGTGGTGCTACACCATAATTTAAATTTGGTGCCTGTTTATCTATACCACTTAAACGATAAGAACCATCTATGTGTAAAGCTGCTTTTCCGTTAATAAAAGCTGTAGAGTCATCTGTAAAGAAGTTATTTTCCCCAACTTTTTCTTTTCTAACTAAATCTACTAGGAATTCAAAAGCTTTATATCCATTCTCAGAAGCATTCCATAGTACCTTTTTATTGTCATCACTTAAAGGTTGTTGTCCAAATTGAGTAAGCAGTATAGGCCTAAACCAGCTATGAAGCTGTCCTGTAGGCTGGAAAGTCAATCCTTCAATTTCTAATTTTCCATCTTTTCTTAAAGTACACTTTTTAGCCATTTGAACTAGTTCATCTAAATTAGTTGGTGGTTTTTCAGGATCTAATCCATTGGCTTTAAAAATATCCTTGTTCCAGAAAAGAGCCATAGTTCTAACTGCTGTTGGAACTGTATAGTACTTTCCATCTATTTTATTAACCTTTATCATAGGAGCAAATTCTTTTTCCATAGTATCCACTGGGAAGTCTTTCTCCGGTAATGGCTGTAGAGCCTTTGCTTTTACAAACTTAGGTACCCACCCATAATATAGATTAACTATGTCAGGCCCTGTTCCTGAAGATATAGCTGCTGAAACCTTTTGCTGATAAGAGTCATATGGAAAATGTTTTTGTACTACTTTAATGTTTGGATTTTGTTTTTGGAAATCCTCTATTAATTTGTCCATAAGTTTAATTTTTGGTTCATAAAAGTACTGCCAATATTCAATGGTAACTACTTTATCCTCTGTTTTAGATTTAGAACCACTGGTATCCTTACTGCTTGAACCACAGCCAGTAAGTGCCATAGATGCCGTCATTACCCCCGTTAAAAGAATAGATAAAAACCTTTTATTCATCTTCTTACCCCCTGTTAAATATATAATAATAGTGATTATTATTATCTAGTTAGTTTGTTTATACTACTTACTAACATTTTATAAAATTCATTTTGGCACTGCCAATGGCCCCGCCAAATTCCCCTGTTTTACTTAGCTCAATCACTGTGTTCAAAGGTATAAGTTTTTTTATATTTTCCTTTACTTCATTTTTTAATTTTTCGCCTTGATTTGCCATACCTCCGCCAATTACTATTTTCTGAGGATTTATAATACACCTTATAGCACTAATGCCTATGCCTAAATATTTATAAACCTCTTCTACTACATCTATAGCTACTTCGTCGCCTTCTTCTGCTCTAATAAATATTTCTTTGCACTCTAATTCTTCACCAGATTTTTCTTTATATTTTTTCCCTACAGAATTAGCAGAAGCATTGCTTTCAAAATATCCAAAGTCATGGTTAGAGCATTGATATTTATATGCATCTAATCCAATAGGCATATACCCAATTTCTCCTGCTTCAAAGTTGGCTCCTCTATATATATTGTCATTTATATAAATTCCACAGCCTATACCAGTGCCAATAGTAATCATAATAAAATCTGTACATGTCTTGCCACATCCAAAATATTTTTCTCCAATTGTCCATGCATTTACATCATTCTCAACCTTAACTTTTAATTTGAATATTTCTTCAATATATTTCTTCAAATTAAAATTTACCAAAGATAGTGCTGGGCATGATACTATATTACCTTTTTTATAATCTACAATACCTGGTACCCCTATTCCTATCCCTTCTACCTGACCATTACAACTATTTAATAGTTCATCTATTATTTCCACTATGTTTTTAGTGTAATCATTTACATAATAATTACTTTTTCTTATATAAGTTCTTAGTATCTCTCCTTTGTCATCTATAACTGCCCCCTTAATATTAGTGCCGCCAATATCAAGTCCTATGCTTTTCAAGTTTTTACCCCCTAATTAGTTAGTTTAGATTATTAACTATCTATATAAAATATATTCTCCATTTTTTTAAAAATTCCTTCTAAATAATAATAAACTTTGAAATATTTTCTGTATTTTTCTAAAACAAATTACTAATAATAATTTCTGAAAGTAAACTATAGAAAGGACGTTGTGTATAATGGATAAGGAATTAGAATTTATCAATAGTTTTCCAAAATCCCTGCCTGGTCAGCATCAAACTAAGCACCCTGGAATAGAATCTACTATGAACCCAACACCAATTTTTGATAATCCAAATTGTAAAGGCTCAGGTAAATTAAACGATAAGGTGGCTTTAATCACTGGCGGGGATAGTGGCATAGGAAGAGCTGTGGCAGTAGCCTATGCTAAAGAAGGAGCGGATTTAGCTATTGTATATTATGATGAGCATGAGGATGCTGAAGAAACTAAAAAAATAATAGAATCTTTAGGAAGAAAGTGCTTACTACTTCCTGGAGATATAACGGATGCTAAATTCTGCACTAATGCTATACAAAAAACTATAAATGAATATAAAAGTCTTCATATTCTAGTAAATAATGCAGCGGTACAATATGCTCAGAATAGCATTCTAGATATTACAGATGAGCAGCTGGAAAAAACCTTTAAAACTAATATATTCGCTATGTTTTATTTGGTAAGGGCTGCTGTTCCATATTTAAAGGAAGGAAGTTCTATAATAAATACTACTTCTATAACTGCTTATAAAGGCGATGAAAGATTAATTGACTACTCTTCTACTAAGGGAGCGATTGTTACCTTTACACGTTCAATGGCTCTTTCCCTTGCAAAATTGGGAGTAAGGGTTAACGCAGTAGCTCCAGGCCCTATATGGACTCCATTAATACCTTCTTCTTTTAACGAAAATGAAGTAGCTGCCTTTGGAACAGATACAGCTATGGGAAGACCAGGTCAACCAGTAGAACTTGCCGGAACCTATGTATTTTTAGCTTCCACTGAAGCTTCATTTATTACTGGAGAAGTTGTACATGTGAATGGCGGGAAGATTGTTAATGGCTAATTCTATTAGTTGACAATTGACAGTTTAAGTAAGAACTAATAGATAAAAAGTAAGGGTTTATGAAAAAGTTTAGCAAAGCCGAATTTTCACCACAACCCTTACTTCTTAGTTCTTACCTCTTACTTATCTACAAATTTAAATTTTCTTTCTTAATTATATTTTTCTTTTTAATTTGTCAATAACTATTCACAAAATTAATTGGTTTTCATATAATGAATATTAAACATTTATTATAGAGGTAAATATGGCTATAGTAGACTTATCATATCCTAGAAGGTTTATCCAAGCCACTGTTAGAGAAGGTGATTTCTATTCTTTATTTTCCAAAATTTTAACTTCTAATATTATTATAACTAATCTCCGTATATCTAACCATTGTGATAATAATATTATCAATATGAATTTTTTCTATTACAATTTTCTTGCTGCATTTGATATTATGAGATCTGTAAATTACTATAAGCTTAATACCATAAAAAATCATCTAACTTGGAAAAAGTAAGAGCAGGGTGATAAAAACTCTGCTTTCATTTTACTGCCCTAAATAAACTAGTAAGGTATTATTTATTTTTCATATATTTTGAAAAGCTTTCTTTAATATCTGCATTATCCTTAAAAAAATTATTCAGCCTTTGGATTTTATCCAAAGCATCTTTAGTTATATTGTGTTCCATAAGTTCAATGTTAACTAATAAATCCTCTTCTACTCCAATTATTTTAAAAAAGCTTTCTATTATTCTATGTCTATTTAAAAGAAAGGCCCCCATGTTTTCACCCTTTTCTGTTAATTGGATTATTCCATATTTCTTATACTTTATAAACCCTAATTTTGTTAACTTTTGTACCATTTTTGTGGCAGAAGGCGGTTGAACATTAAGAGATTCAGCAAGAATATTAATTCGAGTATATCCTCCTTCTAAGCTTTTTCTATAAATCATCTCTAAATAATCTTCCATGCTATGGGTTAAAGGCTTATTTTCCTTTTCTAAAATTTCATATCCACGAACGGTATAAAAATCATCGCTATTCAATTAGAACACCCCCTTTTTTGAGTGTACAGTTGACAATTGACAGTGGACAGTTCCTATTTAATTCAATGCTTTTATTTTAAACTTTCTATTCTTAACCTCTAATCTTAAATTTTTCGTAGTGTTAATGGGGAAAAATTCTCCATATTTATTATCTATTCTTTATTATTTATACTTTAAGCTTTCCTATAATCTGTACTCTGTAATCTATATAAATATATGTGGAACCAAATTAATAAATTAGTAATATATTATCAATAGGTAATATAAAAACTTTCACGCATCTAACTTTTAATAGATTATGAAACATCATTATGGAGGTATATATTATGGAAAATATTTTAATGCCTTTAAATCTTATCCCTATAGGAAGCATTGCTAAGGTCAAAGAATTAACCTCTCAAGGAATTTCTAGAAGAAGGATGTTAGACCTTGGTCTTGTTGTAGGTACAGAAGTTGAATCTTTGAGAAAAAGCCCTTCTGGAGATCCTATAGCCTATGAAATTCGTGGTGCAGTAATTGCTCTTCGCTCTGAAGAAGCATGTAAAATATTAGTAGAATTAATGCAGTAATTTATTTAGGGGGAAAATAAATGGGTTTAACTAGCCAATCTACTGGAATAGGTGCATTAAAGGAAATGCTTAACATTCAGCTTACTTCACCAGATGATATTATCGTAGCTTTATCGGGTAATCCAAACACAGGTAAGAGTACGGTATTTAATAATTTAACTGGATTAAATCAACATACGGGGAACTGGACTGGAAAAACTGTTACTACTGCTCAAGGAAATTATAAATTTAAAGATCAGAATTTTGTTTTAGTAGATCTTCCTGGAACCTATTCACTATTATCTAATTCTACTGAAGAAGAAGTGGCAAGGGATTTTATTTGTTTTGGCAATCCTCATGCTACTGTTGTGGTTACTGACGCTACTTGTCTTGAGAGGAATTTAAATCTTGTGCTGCAAATACTAGAAATGACAGATAAAGTTGTGGTTTGTGTAAATCTAATGGATGAAGCTAAAAGAAAAAAGATATCCATTGATTTAAAAAAATTATCAAAACTTTTAGGAGTTCCAGTAATAGGAACCAGCGCCAGAAGTGGAGAAGGATTAGATGAGCTAATGAATACAGTTTATAAGGTAGCCTTAGGGGAGATAATTACAAAACCCATAAAGATAAAATATAGTGATGCTATTGAAGAAAAAATAAAAATTATAGAACCTAAGATACAGGATTTAGCAGAAGACAAAATTAATAGCAGATGGCTTTCAATAAAGTTATTGGACGGGGAGAAGACTATATTAAATTCTATAGATAAATATCTGGGTTTTGATCCACTAGAAAAACTAACTTTTAAAGAGGAGTTAGCCGTGGCTAAAAAAGGTTCTATGGATAAAAATATTCATGGAGAAAAGCTAAGAGACCAAATGGTAGAGAGCATTGTAAACTTGGCAGAAGATATAAGCAGTAAAGTAGTGCATTTCGAAAATGCCAACCATAATGAACTTGATAGGAAAATAGATAATATTCTTACTTCTAAAACTTTCGGTATCCCAATTATGATAGCTTTATTGGCAGTAATATTTTGGATTACCATTGAAGGTGCAAATTATCCTTCAGATGTGATTGCTAAATTTCTTTTCTGGATAGAGGATAAGCTTACAGAACTTTTTATAAGCAAGGGTTGGTCGGAATGGCTGCATGGTGCTTTAGTCCTTGGAGTCTATAGGACCTTAGCCTGGGTAGTTTCTGTTATGCTGCCTCCTATGGCAATATTCTTCCCATTATTTACCCTATTGGAGGATCTTGGTTATTTACCTAGGGTTGCTTTTAATCTTGATAATTTCTTTAAGAAGTCCTGCGCCCATGGTAAACAAGCTCTAACTATGTGTATGGGTTTTGGCTGTAATGCTGCTGGGGTGGTAGGCTGCAGGATAATTGATTCTCCTAGAGAAAGGCTTATTGCAATCATAACAAACTTTTTTGTACCATGTAATGGGCGCTTTCCCACATTAATTGCTATTACCACAATTTTTATTGCAGGAGCTTTCAATGGTGCTGTTCAAGGTGTTATTGCTACATTAACTATAACTGGGGTAATAGTATTAGGAGTAGTTACTACTCTATTGGTATCAAAACTTTTATCAAAAACTGTCCTTAAAGGAGTACCTTCTTCCTTTACTTTAGAACTACCACCTTATAGAAAACCTCAAGTAGGTAAAATTATAGTTAGATCCATATTTGATAGAACAATATTTGTTTTAGGTCGTGCCGTAATGATAGCTGCTCCTGCAGGTCTTGTAATATGGATCATGGCAAATATTAATGTAGGTACTATGAGCCTTTTAGACCATGGAGCTAAATTTCTCCAACCCTTTGCCCACCTAATTGGTATGGATGGCTATATACTTATGGCTTTTATACTTGGGTTGCCAGCTAACGAAATTGTAATGCCAATTATTATAATGAGTTATATGGCTTCTGGAGCTATGATGGATATGGAAAATTTAAATGCCTTAAGAGAGCTTTTAGTATCTCATGGCTGGACCTGGCTTACAGCAATAAATGTTATGCTATTTTGTTTAATGCACTACCCCTGTGCTACTACTCTTTTAACCATAAAAAAGGAAACAGGCAGCTTAAAATGGACAGCGGTATCCTTTTTAGTCCCTACTGTTATTGGATTATTAGTGTGCTTTGTAGTAACAACCTTTTTCAGGCTATTGGGATTTGCATGATAAAAAAGTGCAGGGCACTTTTTTAGTTGACAGTTGACAGAGGACAATTGACAGTTAAGGAAACTTTTCTGACCTTAGCACTACAGAAAAGCTTTAAATAAATTTTTTTAAAGAATAGAGAATATACGAGGTAAAAAGTAAGAGTTAATGAAAAAATTATCCTTAACTGTCCACTGTCAATTGTCAATTGTCAACTATTAGCTGTTCCCTCGCTTGCTTTTTAGCTTGAAACCACAATGCCATAAGAATAAAAATGCCTGTAAATCCTACTATAAGTTCACCTATAAGTATAGCTGCTCCTGTGGGCATAATAATTTCCATTATATAAGGTATGCCATCCCAAAGTCCATGGAGCAAAACCACTGTAATATAAGCCCTTATAATCTTTTTATTTATGATAAAATGCCCTTTTCTATTTTCCCCTACAATAATTCCTGCTAAAATGGCAGTCCAAGTTCCATGACCTAATGGGGATAAAATTCCTCTTAACATAGTAATATAAACAGTTACGGATAAACTTTCTTTGCTTTTTAGAAAATATGTAAAAGCATAACCTATGCTCTCTAAAGCTGCAAATCCCATACCTGCTGCTGCACCTAAAATGATTCCATCTATTTGCAGTCTATGTCTTTTACGTCTGAATATTAACAATACCATTAAAATCTTTGAAAATTCCTCAATTATTCCAACCATTATAGCAGTTTCAAAATTTAAGGTATGTATAAAAATAGGTTCCAATATAGAGGCTGCAAAGGTTCCTAAAAATCCACCGAAAAAAAAGCTGGCTACAGTATCCGTCATGGTGACATTACTTAAACGTCGTTTTTCATAAAAAAAGGCAACATAGGTTACGGGTATAAGAAAATTCCCCAGCATAACTACTGATGGAAACAAAATAGAATTTCCAGTCCATATTAAAACTGCTAACCCCAATATATAAGTTGCCAAACCTATAAGAAATAACTTATACCATTTATGCCCTTTTCTTTCTTTATAGCTGCTTCCCTTTAATAAACTACCCTCTTCCACAATTAGCCCTCATTTCCTCAGTAAAATTTCTTATCTATTCCTTAGCAAAGCTTGTTATCTATCTACCATTCTCCATGCGGTTTTATCTATCATTCTATCTTCAAAAGAAGTATCTGCATTTATAAACATATGATTAAATCCTCCTATTGTACTACTTGGTATAGTAACATGAAGTATATTTCCTTTAACTTCAGCTTTAATTCCATTAACATTCATTATAGATTCTTTTGATACATGTGTTAAAATAACCACTCCATTTTTAATCTGAAGATTTAACCTTTTAATATTATTATCCATAAATAAAATCATATTTATGCTGTATTTTGTTAAATTTTCAATTTCATCATTGGCTTCAATTAAAATATTTAAATCCTTATTTCTCCCTTCTTCTACATATATGCCAGATATATCTGCCCCTTTAGTTAAATTTAAATTCAGACTATCCTGCAGAGGATCAGTAATTACCTTATTTTTATTGCTAGGTTGAATTTTCCCACTTATATTATCTGATATAAAAAGTTTTGCATTACTATATTCCCCTAGCAGCTCATTTTTTCTTTCAAAGGCTGTAAGTAAAGGGCCCAATGTTTTAATTTGACTTTTATACGAATTAATTGCCTCTTTCTTTTCATTTATATCCTGTTCACTCATATTAAGAGCGTGCCAATTAGTCCCTATACCTATTAATTTTGCCGGCGGCACAAGGTACATTCCAGGTTCATTTTTCATAGGCGTTGGCCAGTATCCTCTGTGCACTAAATAAAGCAGTTCTTTCTCAGGTTTATAATTCATACTGGCTAATACATATTTTACGAAACCATTAGTTGCCCAATGATCTGGATGCCTATCATTGGGGTGGGGATATACTATATAAGTTGGCTTATATTCATTTATAATTTTAGATATATCTCTAGCTACACTTTCTCCTGTATATGGTGCTTCCTTTGTATAGCTATTTGAATAGGAAGATTTATTACTCTGTGTATGTCTGCTGATATAAGTATTATTCATATCCCAATAGGTATTCCATAGATAGGAAACTCCCCCATCTGGATACCCTAAAAATATAACATTCTTTTTTGGAACCCCCAATAAGTTTAATGCCTCTATGGACTCTTTCTGTCTTATATATCCAAAATCTATATAATCCTTTGGCTTTGGATTTAAATTATAGTAATCAAATTGAATGGCTTCCTTAAATCCATCTCCATTGGTAATTAAAGCTACCTTTACCTCTCCCCCATTTTTAATTGTTTCTTTTATTAATTCTGCTGCTCCTAAAGTTTCATCATCATTATGTGGTGCAAATACAAGCACTCTAGCTCCTTTGCCAGGTGCCTCAATAGTATCTAAATTTAATCTCACCGCATAATTTGAAATAAATTCTCTTAGAAAAAATGATATTACTCCTAGTAATATTACAACTAAAATAGCAACTGTAATTCTTTTTTTGTTTTTTATGCTCTTCATAAATACCACCTAAATATTAAATTTTTTCCCCAAAATCAAACTTTTATATTCTTTTACATCTTTCCATACTTCACAGTAATTTTCATAAATAATATTATATCCTTTGCCATAATAAAAGGGTAGGGCTTTAATGTTTTTGCTGGAAGTCCTTAAATGAATCCCATCAATATTATTTTCTCTTACATGAGTCTCAAATTTATTAATTAGCATTGTTCCTACACCTTTATGTTGATATTCAGACAATATATTAATATGTAGATGTGATGGATATTCTTTATAAAGGTTCTTAGGTTCATTCTTTAAATCCAAACTTTTAATAAAAGATATAACTTGTTTTAATGATTCAGGATGTTTCCAACTGGTATGTAATAATAATCTTAAAGCAATTTTATAAAGCATCTTTTTTTTAAATAATCTTTCCTGTGTTTTAGAATCAAGAGTTCCTATAATATATCCTACTATTTTATTATTATTGCTAATATCCACTGCTACAAAACAGTTTTCATTTTCATATCGAATATAGTATAAGCAAAATAAATATCCAAATAATTTCACATCATTAAATATGCCCATGTTGGTCAAATCCTCCCCCATGTATCCAGTTTTATAGCATACTTCCAATATTCCATCTTCATCGTTGCTATTACATGGCCTTATTATAATTTTTGACATATTATTTTCCACCTAGTTTATCCCTCTTCCTTGCAAAATGTTAATATTATTTTCACTAGTTAATATTCCCTGTGATTATCTTTACATTCGTCCAAATGATATAATAATGTATAAATCAATGTTTTTACGAGGTGTTAATATGAAAAAAATTAAAGCTAAAATTCATTATTTATATCATGATGGTTTTGCAGTAGAAACTGAAAATTATTTTTTGGTATTTGACTATTATAATAATACTCCCATTGGGGAAGAGATGAACTTAGAAAATGGAGTAATTGGGCCTAATGACATTAAGAACAAAAAAAATGTTTTAGTATTCTCCTCTCATGGTCATCATGATCATTTTAATCCTGTTATATTGGAATGGGAAAAATATAATACCAATATAAAATATATTTTAAGCAGCGATATAACCCTACCTGAATATAAAAATAATTACATTATGATGTGGGAAAATAAGACTCTGGAATTAGAAGATGTATATATAAAAACTTTTCATTCCACAGATATTGGGGTAGCTTTTTTGGTTCAAGTAGATGGTATTACTTTATTTCATTCTGGTGATCTTAATTGGTGGAACTGGACAGATGAGCCTATAGGACATAGAGTTAAAATGGAATTGGATTTTAAAAAAGAAATGAATAAAGTTTGTGAACATAATATAGACATTGCATTTTTCCCCGTAGATCCAAGACTAAATGAATTCAGTCATATTGGAGGAGAATATTTTATAAATAAAGTTCAGCCTAAGATGTTTATTCCTATGCATTTTTGGGCTAAAAACTCCATCACTAGGGATTTTAAAAATAAAATACTACAGAATAATACTGAAATTCATACCAACATAGTGGAGATAAAGAGTAGAGGACAAATTATTAATTTTATATAGTGTAGCAAATGCTCTCAACAAAGAATTATTAAGAATTTATTAATAAATCATTTAACTTTATTTTCACAACTTTTTGTTATAATAAATAGGTATTCAAAATTGAAATAAGGTAAGTGATATTATGAAAATGACAAAAAAGCTATTATTTATACCACTATTTTTTATAATATTAATAGCTATATACGGGGTCATTAATATTTTAAATTCCACAAAGGAGGTTTTGCCTTCATCTGCCATGAAAATTTATATAAAAGCTTCAGATGAAGTAAGTAAAGATAAACTTCAAGTTAACTGGAAATATGTAGCTGCACTAGATTCCGTTAGATTAAAAAAGGATTTTTCAAAAGCCAATATAAATGACGCAAGAAATATAGCACAGAACTTTATAGCTATAAATAATTCTCATAATAAATTTAAAGATTCCAAATACCAATTACTATCCCTGGAGCAGGTTGCAAATAAACTTTCCTATAGTAAAAAAGAGAAAAGACAAGCGTTTAAATTTGTAGGTCTCTTGAAGGATAAATATTTAGTAACTGTAGATGACTATAAAAAAAGTTTTATAAAAGAGCTTGCACCTGAAGCCATAAAAATATATAAGGATTATGATATCCTTCCCTCTATAACAATAGGACAAGCTTCACTGGAATCTAACTGGGGAAGGTCTGACCTTTCCTCTAAATATAATAATTTATTTGGAATAAAAGCCACAAAATCCTGGAAAGGGAAAACTGTAAAAATGAAAACCTCTGAAAATTATAAGAATACTGTAATGGCCACATTTAGAGTATATCCTTCTAAAAAGGATTCCTTAGATGATTATGCTGAATTTCTTAAAAACAATAAAAGATATAAAGAAAATGGAGTTTTTAAAGCTGTTGATTATATAAATCAGGCTAAGACAATTGGCAAGGCAGGATATAGCACAAAACAGGATAAAGCAGGGGAAAATGTATATGCAGACCTTCTTATACAAATTATACAGGAATATAATTTACAGCTTATAGATAATCAAGTTCAACAAGACTTTTTCAACATTGATAGCTCAATTATAAATTAAGAAAATATTAATAATATCTTTAACTTTTAATTAAGGATTTTTTGGTATGATATATACAAATGAAAAAATTAATTTATAAGGGGATGCTTGTTATGCAAAATAAAAAATTTTGGGCTTATTTCTTTGCTTTGATTCCTGGTGCAGGTCATATGTATCTTGGATTACAGAAGAAAGGGATACAACTCATGGTTTCATTTTTTCTCTTAATAACCTTATGTAGTTGGGTTGACATTCCATTATTCGCAATATTTATTCCTGTAATATGGTTTTATAGTATTTTTGATGTAAGAAGAATTTTACAATTAGGAATTACACAAGATGATACTATAAACTTTAATATTCCTTTAAATATAAATGGAAATAAAACCTTTGCCTATATTCTTATATTCATAGGTTGTATAGCATTACTAAAGAATGTAATCCTTCCTATTGCAAATGTATATATAAGCTGGGAGGTAATCCACTACTTCAAAACAATTACAGTTTCATTAATATTTATAGGGATTGGTATTAAACTTCTTATGGGAAACAAAAGACTACTACTGCCTAGTAAAAAGGAGGCTTTAAAATAAAATGCGTCAATGGAAGGTAGGTTCTTTAACCTTAGGCTTAACTTTAATTTTTATAGGAATAATATTTATAATTGGCAATACGTCGGATATGGCTTTACTAGGTAAGCTTATAAAATTTTGGCCTATCATACTTATATTGCTTGGTATCGAAATTTTGGTATATAGTTATTCAACTGAAAAGAATGCTGAAAGGTTTAAAATAGATGGGACTAGTATATTTATGTTTTTTATAATATTCATTTTATGTGTATGCTTTTTCATAGGCAATATAGTTATAGACTTTACCAAAGATGGAGTGAAATTTCGCGGTTTTTATAGCTTAAAATATACACATGAAATAGTAACATCATATAATGATAATGGGAAAAAGTGCCTCGCACTTTTTCCCCAATCATGGAGTCGCATGTAATATAAAATTAATCAAAAATATAACTGAAATTATATACATAGGAATAGAAACATCTTTGGTTTTTTTACTAGCTATTTTAACAATTGGGTATGTAATAAATCCAAATGCCATACCATCCACAATACTAAATGTAAGTGGTACCATAATTATTGTCAAAAATGCTGGAAAACCTTCTGAAAAATCATTGAAATCTATATTCAATACGTTTTTCATCATTAATCCACCTATGATAATCAATATAGGAGAAATAGCACTGTTTGGTATTATCTTTATTAGTGGGAGAAAAAATAAAGATAATAAAAATAAAAACCCCGTAACAATAGAGGTTAATCCTGTTCTTCCTCCTGCTGCTATTCCTGCTGCAGTTTCTATAGTTGCCACAGTAGGGCTTGTACCTAACACTCCACAGGTAATAGCTGATAATGCACAGGCTTTAAAGCTTTTCTTATACTTATCTGGTTCTTTTAGCATTACATTAATTTGTCCATGGAGCAGTCCTAAATTTTCAAAAACAAGTACTAAAGTCAATGAAAATACCGCTATCCAAAAAGATAAAGATGCAATATTGCTAAAATCCATAGCTAAGAATACCTGCTTGTAGCTACTTAAAGAAAATCCAGAAAAAGCAAGCTGTGAAATATCTACAAGGCCAAAGAAATATGCAATGACGGTTCCCCCTATCATGCTTATAAGAAAGTTACCTGGTACTTCCATAATAAATAACACTAAGGTAATAACTAAATTTATAAAGGTTACATAGACTTGCGGCTCATTTAAATGACCCAAGGCAACAAAAGTCTTTGGACTATTAATTATAATACCACTTTTTTGTAACCCAATAAAAGTGATAAAAAGTCCAATTCCAACAGTTATAGCTTCCTTTAAAGAAGTTGGAATAGATTCCGTTAAAATAGTGGCTAGTTTTGTAAAAGCTACTATAGAAAATACAATTCCTGAAATAAAAACTGCCGCCAAAGCTTGCTGCCAGGATAATCCCATTGATCCTGCAATAGTATAAGAAAATAGTGCGTTTACACCCATACCTGGTACCATAATAATTGGTGCATTGCCTATAAAGGCTACAATTAAACATCCTACAAAAGAAGACAATACTGTTGCAACAATGGCACCCTCTAAAGGTAATCCTGCATCTGAAAGTATAGATGAATTAACCGCAATAATATAGACTATGGCAAAAAAAGATGTGAATCCGGCTATTATCTCTCCTTTCACTGTAGCATTGTATTCTTTTAAATTAAATAAGCTATTAATTTTTTTATTCAATTCTCTCTTCCTTTGATAATTGTTCCCTCTCCCGTTGCATAAAACTTATAAAAAGTTATAAATATATAAATTTTACTTGCGTTGTTCATTGCTAAATAACATTTCCTGTTCATAGAATTCTATTTCAAATAATTGCTTATTCTACTCTAGTTTGGTGTAATTCTCCAAGGACTTAAATTCCCCTACAACGCAGGGTACATATAACATAATTTTTTTAAATCACCAATTATGCTATTTTATAATTACCAAGATTAATTGAAGCATTTTTATCTCTATCTATTTTTAAACCACATTTATCACATACATAAACTCTATCTTTAAGCCTTAAATCTTTTTTAATATTTCCACAACAGGAACAAGTTTTACTACTAGGATAAAATTTATCTGCTGTAACAAATTCTATTCCGTTAAACTCACATTTATATTTCATCTGCCTAATAAATTCGTAAAATTTTTGTTCCTGTATGCTTTCTGATAAATATTTATTTTTCATCATCCCGCTAATATTTAAATTCTCCATAATAACTCTATATGGATGTAATTTAGCTATCATATTTGTAGCTTGATGTATATGATTAAGTCTTATATTGTTTAATTTTCTATGGATAAGCTTAATTTGTTTTTCTAACTTTATTATATTTTTAGTTTTAACAAATTCCTTACCCTTTTTATTTGCTTCATATTTTCTTGATAATCCTCTTTGTAATCTTTTTAATTTCTTTTTCAACTTTCTAATTTTTACAGACTTATTAATGTTTTTTATTGGTTTATCTAAATAATTTACTATAGCTAGATTAGCTACTCCCAAATCAATTCCAACAGACAAATCCTTATCTAGCTCAACTTGGTTTTCGTTGTGTTCAAAGCTTAATGATAAATACCAATACTTTCCGTCAAAATAGCACCTAGGGTTAATATACTTAGGTAAATTAGGAATATGGTAATTAGTTTTATATTTAACCTTACCTATCTTCTCTAAATTAACCTTGCCATCTTTAAATTTAATAGCATCATATCTAACATAAAAACATTGCTTTGATCTTTTCTTAGTTTTAAATTTAGGATATTTTGATAAACCTTTAAAGAAATTATTATAAGCATTATCTAAATCTTCAAAAGCATGCTGTGTAACTTGAGCAGATACCTCCTTTAACCATACATAATTGCTATCATTTTTAATTGTATTGTTAAATTCAGCTCTTATTTTTGCTTTCGAAGGCTTACCGCCCTGCTTATAGATTTCCTCCCATTTTGAAAGTCCCCAGTTGTAAGCAAATCTTGCACAACCTATGGATTTAAACATTAATACTTCCTGCTCATTAGTTGGCTTTAACCTTATTTTTATTGCCTTTATCACATTCTCACCTCCCTTCCATTATCATTATCCCCTAATTACTAGAGGATATAATGAAATTGAGGTAAACTAAAAAGACTACTGAGTGTTTTATATACTTATAACTTCTTACAAGTTTTATGCCTCATTCACTTAGTATCGCTATCACTAAGCAGTTCTCAAAGTCTTGTAAAACTTATGAACTTCTCATACTTTCATATGAGCGTAGACTATATCATCACCTAATCGGTGTCCTTCACTTCCACCACCAACGCTTGTAGTGTACTCCCATTACAGGATAGTCGTTGAAGTTTCCTCTTTTCGAGGCTTACCTGCTGATTGCCCATTATCGCAACCTAACGGTTTTTAACCATAAAGTCAGTGCACTTAGGATTTAACCTTATGCCA
>ENA-UOOE01000756-UOOE01000756.1-fermentation-metagenome-genome-assembly--contig:-NODE-756-length-29865-cov-7.995572_pt1 | contig 29865 bp, 28 predicted proteins | sample MGYA00245776_ERZ724021 | MGnify/ENA primary metagenome ERZ724021 (study PRJEB28704, sample SAMN03018321) | fermentation metagenome | biome: anthropogenic terrestrial biome; feature: soil; material... | reverse complement strand
GGGACTGTTATTTATATATTTCAATATAAAGTGCTTAATAAAGATTAATTTTGCTTTTTCTTTTTTGCATATTTATTTTAATATAATTTTTTTCAGGAAAAAATATACGTATGAAAAAAGTATCAATTATTATGCTACTAAAAAAATTATAAACAGATATAAAAATCCCGATACAAGATATAAATTTAAAAAGCATTTCAAATACTATAAGCATGTAAAAAAAATATTTAATTTGTTTTATATAAAAAATATACTTATTTATCCGGAATGTATATCTGAAAAGCAGTCCTTCGCCGTTGAATTTGCAATTGTTAACAGCGTATTGAAAAAATCATTGCTGAATGGATAGCATAAAAACATAATCATTATAATTTTCCTTTTTTAGGGCATATTAAAGTAAGGGGTACATACCTTCATGGCAAGAAAGCGATTGGGGTCAGCCCGTGAAGGAATGTCCCCGTAAGAATTGATTTTCAAAAAGAAAGGGGATAGCATGAGCAAGGATATAGAAAGTATAATCAAGACAACCTTGGACAATATTAATAATTTGACTGAAAATGAAAAATTAATCAGCAGCAAAATTTCATACGATAATAAAAATTATTTGGCAATATCAAAGCTTAATATGAATTTTGTAATAGGAGGCAGCGATATAGACAAAAAATTCCGCTCGGTTGATTTAAAACCCTTTGCAGGAGCAGCTTACGTCAATTTGCAGTTAAACCCGCAAGTTCTCATTTATGAAACGCCGACCAAAGATGTCAGAACCATCAATATCAACAATGAAACAACATCGGGAGATTTGACATCATCCATAATGAACATCATGTCATTCATAAAAGAAGTAAGGGAGAAAAGGGATTGTGACACTTAAAAGAATAATTACATCATTAACAATCATATTAATTTTAACATGCCGATTTACGCAGGCTCAGGCAATGCCCGATGTTTCGGCTCAAGCATACATAGTGATGGACGCAGATTCGGGAAGAATAATAAAATCACAAAATGCGGATTTAAAGTTGCCTATTGCAAGCACAACCAAAATAATGACAACAATTTTAGCAATTGAAAATGCTGATGACCTGAATGTAAAAATAGAAGTTCCGCCCGAATGCACAGGTATAGAGGGCTCAAGCATTTATTTAAGACCAAAGCAAAATGTTTCCGTAATAGATTTATTATATGGAGCAATGCTTCGCTCCGGAAACGATGCAGCGGAAACATTAGCTAAATTTGCAGGCAGAAATGATCCTGAAGGCTTCATATCCATGATGAATAAAAAAGCAAATGAGCTTGGAGCATTAAATACAAATTTTGAAAACCCGAGCGGCCTTCACGACGATAATCATTATTCGACCGCATACGACCTTGCCTTAATAAGTGCTTATGCAATGAAAAATGATACATTTTGTGAAATAGCTAAAGCCGAAAAATACAAGGCTGCAAGCATGAATAACATCTTCTACAATAAAAATAAGGTTGTATATCAATATGAGCACGGAACGGGAATCAAAATAGGCTTTACAAAAGCGGCAGGAAGATGTCTGGTCGCATCAGCAGAGAAAGACGGCACGGAAATTATAACGGTGCTTCTTAATGACGGTAACTGGTTTAATGACAGCTATCAAATCTTTGACTGGACCTTTGAAAACTATAAAAGCTACAGCATAGTTGAAAAAGGGCAATTTGTAGCATATACTCCGGAGGGCAGACCGATTTTTGTCGATGAAAGCTATAGGTGTATATTGACAGACGAAGAAAAAGAACAAATAAGATTTGAAGCAATATTAAAACCGGAACATATTGCAAACAGCTCAAATACGGTAACCTGTGGAACCTATAATATATTCTTGGGAAATGATGTTATCCACACAGGAACCTTAGTAAGCAAATAGATGACAGGGGGACGGGGTTATTGACACGTCCCCTCGACAGTATGATGACAATAACCCCGTCCCCCCGTCATGTCCATGCCCCCCGTCACGATGAGTGTGAGAATAACCGCATTGATAATTTTTATTGAAAGTTAAATTTTAAAAGTATATAATAAAAATGCGTTGGGAAATATGATGACAATAACCCCGTCCCCTTGTCACAATAACCCCGTCCCCTTGTCATCCGTCCCCTTGTCATCCCCACGTCATGTACCCACGTCATGCCCCCGTCACGAGTGTGAGAATAACCGCATTTATAAGACAATCACATGTTGATATTTTAAAAGATTGCATGATTATAGAATAAAGAGTTTCATTTAAAGGGTTGGTGATATCATGTTAAATGTAAAAAAATTAGGACTGAGTTTATATGATACATATGTTGGGGAATATGACGAATACAACCCAAGGTATGTATTAAACAAAACCGGGGTTCCGGAAATTCTATATGTAATAACCTCAAATAATCCTTATAGCTTATCAGCAGAAGATATTAGCGAGAAGACAGATATAGACTCATATTTATGCAAGGAGGCTATTAAAGCATTATGCAAAATAAACGCAATATCAATCAGGGATAATAAATACAAGGTAAACTTTCCTGCTTTTCTCGAAAGTGATATTGAGCTTTTAGGATGGTTCAACCTTGAGGTCGGGAAGGTATTGGGTGATAAGATAATATCCCTTAGCAATAAATTTGACGATAAAATGTCCAAGCTGTCGTGTTATGGTAAACATGATATAAGGATTTTAAGATATTATGTAATAGGCAACTGTACCCTTGACGGGGGAGCTATAGATTTTCTTGCGGGAAAAGGTATTATAACAACTTCCAAGTTACAGCCGGGAGACAGGGATTATCTCATAATAGGTTATGAAGAAAGCGAAAATGTGAAAGAATACAGTGATAATCTATTATGCAGCTGCAATAATTACAGAACTGATAAAATTGAATTTTGCAGTTTTGGTGATTCAATGGGGAATAGAAAGGATATGTTTAGGTTTTTCAAAAGAGTACAAAAAAACCTTGAAAAAGCAACAGAACACAAAACATTAAACCTTTCATATATTAGATTAAATGAATATATTAATCAGCGGATAGCCAAAGAGTGCGAGAGATTAATATTAAAGTCAACAGAAGAGGATATGTATTACACTGCTTTGAAATCCGAAGAAAAGGAAACAATTGATTTTCTGAAGGAATTAGGATATTTGAATTTTGATGATGAGCAATCTAAAATTAATTGCATCGTACCTATTTTTAATCATGAGGATAGTAAGATTATTGAAGAAATATCTGATATAATTTCAACCGGTATATTTGAAACAGTCAAAAATACTATTGATAATCTTAATAAAAATCTGCCGGATTTAACACCGTTAAAACATGGAGTAGAATTTAAGGATATAGCAAATGAACTATGGCACCTTATGTTTGGTGCAACAAATGAATATTTAGTTAATTCGGGTTTCTTTGATAGTCCTAAGTATAGGGACGGAGAGGGAAGATACTTTCAATTCCTTAGCTTTCGCAGATAGCTGTTCTTCAAAGATCTTTTAAGAAGTGCCGAATAGTATTTTAGAGCCAAAGAATCAGAGAAAATCAGATAACCCTATATTGGTTTTTTGATCCAAAGACAGAATTCAAATATCATCAGGACAACTCATACGGAGCCGGCACAGGAAGAATTATGCAGATGCCTGTATAAGAAGCCTAATGATTTACAAATGCTTATACATATATTATAATGTAGAAAAAAAGGTAAAGGAAGATATTATGGCAGAAGAAAGACTGCAAAAGTATATAGCAAGGTGCGGAATTGCTTCAAGGCGAAAAGCCGAAGAACTAATCTTAAATGGTTATGTAAAGGTTAACGGATCGATTATAAAGGAGCTTGGAAGCAAAATTAATCCCGAAAAAGACCTTGTAACCGTATACGATAAAAAAATATATGAAAAGGATGAACATATTTACATAAAATTATATAAGCCTGAAGGATATGTGACAACCGTTAAGGACCAGTTTAACCGTAAGACTGTGCTTGATTTAATTGATATCAAAGAAAGAATCTATCCAATCGGAAGATTAGACTACAATACTTCCGGATTATTGCTTTTAACCGATGACGGAGATCTTGCCAACAAGCTTATGCATCCTAAGTACCACATTTACAAAACCTATGAAGCAGATATTAAAGGAAATATTACTCAGGATTCTATGGAAAAATTAAAAACAGGCGTTTTGATAGATGGTTACAAAACAGCTCCCGCAAAGGTAAAACTGTTAAAACAAAAGGAAACACAGCAAAACACATGTACCGTGCAAATAAGTATTTATGAGGGTAAAAACAGACAGGTAAGAAAAATGTTTGAAGCCACAGGTCACAATGTCATAAAGCTAAAAAGAATATCCTTTGGAGATATAAATTTAGGGGAATTAAAACCGGGACAATGGAAATATTTAACCGATGATGAAATTAAATTTTTAAAGAGGTAAAAATGGTCAATAAGTATGGTAAGTATGGTCAAATTTCGGAAATGACACACTTTCTGATAGAGACAAGCTATTCCGGGAAGAATAATTTAATGTTTGTTGATTTAACATGCGGAAACGGATTTGATACTTTGTTTTTAAGCAATTTGGCAGGCCACTCAGGTCATGTAATGGCTTTTGACATACAAGATACAGCAATAGAAAGAACTAATATTCTATTGCATGACAAAGGCAAATTTAATAATTATGTTATAATAAAAGACAGCCATGAATTTATAGGGAAGTATTTATCGGAAAAAGTCGATGCCGCTGTATATAACTTGGGGTATCTTCCAAATCACAACAAAGAAATTGTTACTAAACCTGATATTACAATACGTTCCATAAATTCTTTGATACCTTATCTAAAGGATTCAGGCAGAATATATATAGCTGCCTACACAGCACAGGACAAAGGCTGCGAAATATCAAAAATTTCGGAATACCTAAATAAAATTAACAAAAAAGAATACAATGTGCTTCATATGAAAGTAATCAATAAGGAAAATACTCCGCCGGAATTATTTATAATTGAAAAAAATGCATGATACTGCTTGTACCTGTCCTGCATTTTTTTTAATGAAGCTTTTGTTTTATCGTCATAAACACGTTTTCCTACATGATATTTGCACTTCGTGAATTATAACTTGCATTATACGCTAATTTTGAAATATTTCTTGCAAAAATAATGAAATATGATATGATTAAGGTAACGTAATATTATGGAGGATTAAAATGACTGATAATAGGGTTCTTCTTCAAAACATTCCTTGGTGTAAAGGTTGTGGTGTATGCGTCGGATTTTGTCCTACAAAAGTACTTAAAATTGAAGATGACAAATGTGTGATAGCTTATCGGGATAAATGTATTTTTTGCGGACAGTGCGAACTGAGATGTCCGGATAATGCTATTTATATCGGAGGTAAGAAAGATGAACAGTAAGGGATATAAGCTAATTCAGGGTAATGAAGCATGCGTTGAAGGAGCTTTGGCTGCAGGAATGAGATTTTTCGCCGGCTATCCGATAACACCGTCAACGGAGATAGCTGAAATTTCTTCTCAAAAATTGCCGAAGCTTGGAGGAAAGTTCATTCAAATGGAAGATGAGCTTGCAAGTATGGCAGCTATAATAGGAGGCTCGCTTGCAGGATTAAAATCAATGACAGCAACAAGCGGTCCCGGCTTTTCATTAATGCAGGAAAATATTGGTTATGCGGCTATTACCGAAATTCCATGCGTAATTGTTAACGTTCAAAGGGGCGGACCAAGCACGGGGCTTCCCACGTCTCCGGCACAGGGTGATGTAATGCAGGCTAAGTGGGGAACACACGGTGACCATCCGGCTGTGGCTTTGACACCGAATTCTGTTCAGGAAACATATGAATACACAGTAAAAGCATTTAATATTGCTGAAAAATACAGAACACCGGTAATTCTATTGATGGATGAAACAGTGGGTCACATGAGAGAAAAAATGATATTCAAGGATATATCGGAAATTGAAATTATAAACAGAAAGAAACCTTCATGCAAGCCTGAGGATTATGTTGCCTATAGACCTGATGAGGACATGATTCCGCCCATGGCATCCTTCGGCGAAGGATACAGATACCATGTAACGGGACTCACACATGATGAAACGGGTTTTCCGACAAACAGCAATGAAATATCCGAAAAATTAATTAAACGTATAGTTAATAAGGTGGGAAAAAATATAGATGATTTTTCATACTATGAGGAATATAAACTGCAGGATGCCGAAATAGTAATAGTTGCTTACGGCGGAGTTTCAAGATCGGCTAAAAGCGCCGTAGATGCTCTGCGCAAAATGAATATTAAGGCAGGCTTATTCAGACCAATAACCATATGGCCTTTCTTAGAAAAACAAATTAATAATGTTTCTAAAAATGCAAAAGAAATATATGTCGCAGAAATGAACTTAGGTCAATATTTTTTAGAAGTTGAAAGAGTTGCCGGCAAAAACTGCACCGTAAATAAAATTAATAAAATAAATGGTGAATTAATCACTCCTGACGAAATAGTAAAAGCAATAGGAGGTAATTTATAATGAATTGCAATAATGTAACCAAGGAATATTACAGAGTAGAGAAATTGCCTCATATATGGTGTCCCGGATGCGGTCACGGAACATTGACAAATACAGTTGTCAGAGCAATAGATAATCTAAAATTAAATAAAGACGAAGTTGTAATAGTTTCAGGTATCGGCTGTTCATCAAGGGCTCCCGGTTATTTGGATTTCAATACATTACATACAACACACGGTCGTGCTTTGGCTTTTGCAACCGGTATTAAGTTTGCTAATCCCAAGCTTCATGTTATTGTAATAATGGGAGACGGCGACAGCTCTGCCATCGGAGGCAATCACCTTATTCATGCCGCAAGAAGAAATATAGACATTACAACAATTGTTTTCAATAATAATATTTACGGCATGACCGGGGGACAATATTCGCCTACAACTCCGTATGGTGATTTTGCAACTACGGCAGCCTACGGCAATATAGATAAGCCTTTTGACCTATGCAGCTTAGCCCAGGGAGCAGGAGCTACATATGTAGGAAGAGGAACTGCTTATCACGCGCCTCTCATGCAGAAATTAATTGAAAAAGGATTGCAAAACAAAGGGTTTTCATTTATAGAAGGCTTAAGTGTGTGTCCGACCTACTACGGAAGAAAAAATAAAAAAGGCGGCGCCTTCAAAATGTTTTCATTTTTTAAGGATAATTGCGCAGATATTAAAACAGTTGAAAAAAATCCTGAAAAAGGTAAAAATAAAATTTTAATCGGAGAATTTTACAACAACTCGAAACCTGAATATATAGAAAGCTATCAAGTTATTATTGATAAGTTTCAAGGATAGGGGGAAATTGAGATGAATAAAAAATTTGAAATAAGGCTTAGCGGCTCCGGAGGCCAGGGAGTTATTTTAGCAGCTATAATAATAGCGGACGCTGCAATCGAACAAGGTTTAAACGCCATACAGACACAGTCCTACGGACCGGAAGCAAGGGGCGGTGCCAGTAAGGCTGAAGTTATAATCAGCAATGATAATATTAATTATCCGAAAATCATAGATGCAAATATTCTTCTGTCGCTTACTCAAAATTCATACGAAAAGTATATTGAATCTTTGGATAAAGATGGTATACTGATAGTTGACGACCATATAAAATTAACTGCGGATAAACCTTTGAAAGTATACAGTCTTCCCATATTGAGAAGCTCACATGAAAAATTTGAAACAAATATGGTTGCAAACATAATCTCAATAGGTGCAATATATGCGCTGTTAGGAGAAGATACAATAGATAAGGATATCATGATTGGCTCAATAACGGAAAGAGTTCCTCCTGTTACAGTTCAAAAAAATATTGATGCTTTTGAAGAAGGAATAAAATTAGTCAGAGGGTACTATGAATAGTGACTTAATAAGTATTATAAAAAATAATTTTCACAAATTCAGCAAGGGTCAAAAGCTTATAGCACAGTTTATTGTTGACCATTATGACAAAGCCGCATTTATGACTGCCGCAAAGATAGGCGAAACCGTTGATGTAAGTGAATCTACCGTAGTCAGATTTGCAACCGCCTTAGGGTATTCAGGCTTCCCTGAACTGCAAAAAGCTTTACAGATTTTAATTAAAAACAAACTTACCACGGTCCAAAGAATAGGTCTTAATGATGATGTTGTAAATGATAAGGTAAAGCTTCATAAAAAGATTTTAAAAAATGAAATGAATAACATGCGTTATTTGTTCGAGCATTTTGATATAGAAGCGTTAGACAAAGCAACGGAGCTTATTTTAAATGCAAACAGAGTTTTTGTATTAGGGCTCAGAACATCTTCAACCTTGGCAAATTATCTCGGCTTTTATTTAGATGTAGCCTTGGATGATGTTAAAGTATTGAACAACAGCGGTGTCAATTCATTATACGAAGAAATCATAAGAATTAAAGAAAATGATTTATTAATTGTTATAAGCTATCCGAGATATTCTAAAACAACAATTGAAGCTGCAAGATTTGTCAAGGAGCATAAAGCAAAATTAGTAGCAATTACCGATACGGAGGAATCTCCGGTTTATAGATTGGCCGATGCATCATTATTGGCTAAAAGCAATATCGTTTCCTTTGTTGATTCATTGGTTGTTCCATTAACCATGATAAATAATTTAATAATCAATATAAGCTTAAGGGAAAAAGAAGATATAGTTGAATACTATAATACTTTAGAAAAGCTATGGGATAATAACAGTATATATCAAAACTTCTGATAACGAAGGACTATGTTCCAGGAATTATGGCAAACTCTGAATTTGTCATCCCGAGCCGCGGCGAAGGATCACATCGGATTCTTCAGGCAGCGAGTTCAGAATGACAGAGAGTTATTTTTGTCAGCAGTACCGGGACTGCGAGTCCTTTTTTATAAAAAAGTTTTTGTTGTTATATTTTGTATTATGTAATATAATGTTAAAGTGCTAAAAATACATGTTGGACATTACTTTTGCCCGCAAATGCTATCCCTGTGCTGCAGGTGTGTCCACCTTCATAATATAACTATGAAAGGATAACAAAATGATTATAGCAATAGACGGACCCTCCGGAGCCGGAAAAAGTACTGTTGCAAGACTTCTAAGCAAAGAACTTGGATTTGAGTACATCGATACAGGGGCTATGTACAGGGCTCTTGCATATAAGGCATATAAAGATAATATTGACATAAATGAAATTGAAATTGAAGAAATGCTTAAAACTACCACTGTCAACTATTATGACAATCAAATATTTCTTGATGGAGAAAATGTTGAAAAATTAATAAGGGAAGAGGCAATATCAAAAGCAGCTTCCAAAATATCCGCTCTTAAAATAGTTCGGGAGAAAATGGTTGAACTTCAGCGAAAAATCGCGGTAGATAAAAATGTGATTTTAGATGGACGTGATATCGGTACAACAGTATTTCCAAATGCCGATTTTAAGTTTTTTATTACCGCATCGGCAAAAGAAAGAGCAAAGAGGCGCTTCAACCAGTTAAAAGAAAGCAATATAGAAGCTGATTACGAAAGTGTTCTGTCAGACATTATAAAGCGAGACGAAAATGATTCAACAAGGCAGGTTTCTCCTTTAAAAATGGCAAAGGATGCAATATTGATTGACACTACTGATATGGACATACAAGAAACGACAAAGGCAATTACCGAATTTATCGGAGGAAACAATGTTGTATAAAATAGCTGTTTGGATATTAAAGGTACTTGTGTTTCTTGTTTTTAATTTGAAGGTTCATAATAAAGAGAATCTTGACAATACGGAAGGCGGCTTAATAGTATGCGGAAATCACATATCGTTGATTGACCCGGTAATATTAGCCATATCAACAAAGCGTCAAATCCATTATATGGGCAAGAAAGAATTGTTTGAAAATAAATTATTATCTTTTATTTTTAGAAAATTAGGTGCATTTCCGGTTGACAGGCAGGGAGTATCATTATCGTCAATAAAAAGTTCCCTGAATGTTTTAAACAATAACGGTGTTTTAGGAATATATCCTGAAGGCACAAGAATAAAAAACGGATATGACGAAAACAACGCAAAACCGGGAATTGCATTAATCGCAAAAAAAGCAAATGTTAAAATTATACCGGTATATGTGGAAGGACCTTATAAATTCAGAGGAAAAATTGAATTATACATAGGGAAGGAAAAAGATTACTTAGAAAATTACAGTGGCAGAATAAATACCGAAACGTATACGGAAATAGGAAAAGAAATTCTAAAAGATATTTATAATTTAAAAAATGAAGGTAAATAATGAAAATAATCGTATCGGAATATAACGGTTTTTGCGGAGGTGTAAAAGCTGCTGTATTAAGAGCAGATCAAATACTGAGCGAAGAAAAAAAGCTCTACAGCTATGGTGAGATTATACACAACAAAGATGTTGTGGAAAAACTAAAAAACATGGGCATGGTCGTAGTTGATGATCTGCCTGAGAACAACGATGCAAAGCTGTTAATAAGAAGTCACGGTGTGGGAAAACACATTTATGATAAATTGGAAGAAAAAAGTATTGAAGTAGTTGATGCAACCTGTGTAAAAGTTAAAAAAATACACAAAATAGTTGAAGAATTTAAGAATAATGAGTACAATATAATTGTTGTGGGCGATGAAAATCATCCCGAGGTTAAAGGAATAGTAGGATGGTGCAACAATGAAGCCGAGATTGTAAAAAGTCCTGAGGAATTGAAAAAAATCATTGATGTATCCAAGAAATACTGCTTGGTGTGCCAAACAACATTTAATTTGAATATTTTCAAAGAAATATTAAAAACTATTGAAATAAACAATTACTCCAATATTGTTGTGCATAATACAATTTGTGATGCAACAAGAAAAAGACAGGAAGCATGTGTCGAAATTTCTTCAAAATGTGACGTAATGCTTATTGTAGGCGGGAAAAACAGTTCAAATACAAAGAAATTGTATGAACTGAGCAAGGAATTGTGTCCAAATACATTCTTAATTGAAAATTATAGGGAAATACCTTATAACTATATTGATAAAAATACTATTGTGGGAGTATCCGCAGGTGCTTCAGCTCCTGACTGGATAATTGAGGAGGTTATTAGTATGTTGGAAAACTTAAACAACAACATGAATGAAAAGAACGAACAGGCAGAATCAGCTAACAGTATGCACGAATTGCTTGAAAATTATGGCGGAGTATCATATATCAGAACCGGTGAAAAGGTTAAAGGTACAGCAATATATGTAAGCCCTGATGCCGTTTCTGTTAACATCAATTATAAATCTGACGGAATTATAACAAGAGATGAATATTCCATGACAGAAATTTCTGATTTGACACAAGTTGTAAAAGAAGGAGACGAAATAGAAGCACTTGTAATAAAAATTTCTGACCAGGACGGAAATGTTGTGCTTACAAGAAAACCGTTAGAAGAACAGAAAATCTGGGATGAGTTGGAAGAGATGAGAGTCCAGGGTACAATTATAGAAACTCCTATAATTGAAGCATCTCAATATGGAATCTACGGTAAGGTTAAAGGTATAAAAGGATTTATTCCAAGAAATCAAATATCAATAAACAGAAATGTTGACCCTTCAGAATATGTGGGAAAGAACTTGAAGGTTAAAATATTGGAAACAAAGAATAAAAAAGGAAGAAGACAATTGGTTTTAACTTCAAGAGCCGTTGAAAAAATGGAAAAGGAAGCCCAAGACAAGATTGTATGGGAAAATATCCAGGAAGGAGAAATTTACGAAGGTACTGTAAAGAATATTCAGGATTACGGCGCATTTGTAGAAATCAACGGAATAGACGGACTTCTTCACATTAATGAAATTGCATGGACAAGAATTAAACATCCGTCGGAAATATTAAAAACAGGCGATAAAATAAATGTTAAGGTAAAAAGTGTAGATAAGGAAAACAAGAGACTTTCCTTAAGCTACAAGGCTACCGTAAAAAGCCCCTGGGCAACGTTTTTGGATAAATATCAAAAGGGAGATATTGTTACGGGAACAGTAACAAGAATTGTCGATTTCGGAGCTTTCGTTAAGGTTGACGATATTGAATGCCTGCTTCATATTAAGGATTTAGACTGGGCAAGAACAGAAAAGGTTACAGACGTTCTTCATGAAGGTCAGGAAGTAACCGCAAAAATATTGAGCATTACAAGAAAAGACAGAAAAGTAAGTCTCGGATTAAAACAATTGGTTGAACATCCCTTTGATGTCTATGCAAAGACACTTAATAAGGACGATATAATAAAGGTTGAAGTAACACGCATATTATTGGACGGAGTACATGTAAACGCTAATGGAAATATTGACTGCTTCATACCAATTGCAAAGGTATCACATGAAAAACTAAGAACACCCGCACAGGTTGTCAAGGTTGGAGAAGTAATAGATGCCAAAGTACAAAGCATAGATATGAAAGGCAAGAACCTTAACCTGACATTCATATTAGATGATAAAGGTGAAGAAACTCCTCATGATATATCTTATCAGCCGGAAGAAGCAAACTTCACCATAGGCGAGTCTATCGGAGCTGCACTTGAAGATTTGTTAAAATAAATTTCTAAATGTTAGGTCTATGACCTAACATTTTTTGTATGCCCTAACCCCATTTTTCTGAGTCTTTTTTCAGAAAAATGGTTGGTAGGTCAACCGCACAGAATTCCCAATTTATGCGACAAAAGGAGCAGATAAATTGGTGAATTCCCCTGCGTATGCCCTAACCCCATTTTTCTGAGTCTTTTTTCAGAAAAATGGTTGGTAGGTCAACCGCACAGAATTCCCAATTTATGCGACAAAAGGAGCAGATAAATTGGTGAATTCCCCTGCGTAAGCCATAAATAAAAAGGAGGAATCATGCTTAAAGAATTTTTGTTTGATATATGCACGAACCAGTTTGTTTCCGGCTTCGAGCATAGTAACGGCGATATTTTGACAAAATATTTCCGCACGTATACGGATTCATTGGAAAAGGACAATTTGGGAAGCTACATATTTAAAGCTAATGGCAGCAATGATACAAAGATTATGCTTGCCGCACACATAGACGAAATAGGTCTCATGGTTACTAAAATATTGGAGGGTGGATTTCTAAGCTTTACTTCGGTGGGGGGAATAAATCCGGCATCCTTGGTTGCACAGGATGTAACAGTATTCGGAAGTGAAAATATTTTCGGTGTCATAGGAATTAAACCTCCTCATGTTACAAGTGAAGAAGAAAGGAAGAACCCTCTTAAATTAAGTGATTTATACATAGATACGGGTTATACAAAGGAAAAGCTTGAAAAAATAGTAAAAATCGGGGATATTGCAACAATAAAAAGAGAGCCTCTTTCCTTGCAGGGAAGTGTAATAAGCGCAAAAGCAATGGATGATCGTGCCTGCGTCGCAGTAATGCTTGAGGCGGCAAAAGAATTAAAAAAAATATCCCATAAAAGCAATGTGTATTTTACGGCAACAATCCAGGAAGAAACTGGTATGAGAGGCGCAAAAACAAGTAGCTATAAAATAAGCCCTGACATTGGGATAGTATTGGATGTGGGATTTGGTATGACACCGGATATGCCTCCGGATACCGCTCACTTAGGCAAGGGACCTGTGGTTGCATACGGCGGGAGATTAAGCGCAAAGCTTACAAAAAAATTTGTCGAAGTATGCAAAAAATACAACTATCCCATTCAGTATGAAGCAGTCCCTGCGGGAACCGGAACAGACACAGATGCACTTCAAATAACTAAAGATGGAATTCCTTGCATACTTTTATCAATTCCCCTTCGCTACATGCATACTTCTGTGGAAACAATTGATTTAAGGGATGTAGAAAATACGGGAAAAGCAATAGCCAGGTTCATAAATGAATTGGATAATTCTGATTTGGAGGAAATATTATGTTTTTAAAAGAATTAACCGAGCTTTCCGGCGTATCAGGTTGTGAATATGAAGTAAGAAATTATATAAAAAATAAATTATCTGAAATAGGCTGCGAATACTATGTAGATAAGCTTGGAAATGTAATAGCCCACAACAAGGGGAGAAAAAATAAAACAATAATGGTTGCCGCTCACATGGATGAAGTAGGACTTATAGTTTCACATATTGATTCGGATGGATTCATTAAATTTCAGGCGGTGGGAGGAATTGACCAAAGAGTTTTAAATTCCAAGGCAGTGTTAGTGGGAGAAAATAAAATCCCCGGTGTTATAGGCTCCAAGGCAGTACACCTAATGAGCGACGAAGAAAGAGGAAAATCAGTTCCAATAGACAAATTATACATAGATATAGGCTCGGAATCAAAAACAGAAACAGAAAAATTAGTCGGCATCGGCGATTATGTAACATTTAAAAGTGACTACGTTGAATTTGGCGACAATTTAATTAAGGCAAAAGCATTGGATGACAGAGCAGGCTGCAGCATCATATTAGAGCTTTTAAGCATGAAATTGGATGCGGATTTTTACGGTGTGTTTACGGTTATGGAAGAAGTAGGCTTAAGAGGAGCAGAAACAGCAGCCTATCAATTGGAGCCGGATTTGGGAATAATATTGGAAGGAACAATTTGTGCGGATATGCCTGAGATAAAAGATTATAACAAAATTACTTCAATCGGCAAAGGTGCTGCATTGTCATTAATGGACGGCTCAACCGTTTATGATATTGATGTTGTAAGAAGTGTTGCTAAAATTGCTGACAATAACAATATTATGTATCAGTTCAGAAGCTCTTCGTCAGGCGGAAATGATGCGGGAGTTATTCACAAAACAAAAAAAGGTGCCAAGGTAGTGGCAATTTCGGTTCCTTGCAGGTATATACACTCATCGGTAAACGTGGCAAGCAAAAGAGACTTGGAAAGTGTTTCGGAGCTTGCGAAAAAAGTAATACTTGAAAATCAGAAAGGGGAGTAATATGTTTAACAGTGAATTAATGAAAAAATTATCCGATTGCTTCGGTCCTTCGGGAAGAGAAAATACAATACGTGAAATGATTGCAGAGGAAGTAAAGGCTTATGCAGATGAAATATCCATTGATCCGCTTGGAAATCTCATAGCGAGAAAAAAAGGCACCGGGAAAAAGGTATTATTTTCCGCTCACATGGACCAAATAGGTATTATAATAACACATGTTGATGAAAAGGGATTTTTACGCTTTGCCAATGTGGGAGGACTTAATGCCAAAGAGTTATTGGGACTCCGCATGGTGTTTGACAACGGACTTGAAGGGGTAATCTGTCACGAAGAATTAAAAGACAAAGAAAAAATCACAATGGGCAAATTGTTCCTTGATGTTGCTTCCACGGACAAAGAGTTTATTTCTAAAAATTTCCGTGTGGGAGATATGTGTGTATTTAAAACGGAATATTACGAAACAGAGGACTGTGTAATATGTAAAGCTGCAGATGACAGAATAGGCTGTTATATATTGATTGAAGCACTTAAAAACCATCCTGAAACTGACAATGATGTATATTATGTATTCTCGGTACAGGAAGAAGTTGGGTGCAGAGGGGCTAAAACCGCAGGCTACTCAATCAATCCTGACTTAGCAATTGCAGTTGATGTAACCGCAACCGGCGATACTCCGGACGGAATTAAAATGGATGTTAAATTAGGCGGGGGAGCGGCAATCAAATTAATGGATAAATCAATAATTACCCATACAGACGTAAAAGATTTGCTGACAAACCTTGCGGAAGAAAATAATATTAAATATCAATATGAAATATTGGAATTTGGCGGAACAGACGCAGGACCAATCCATACTTCAAGAGAAGGAGTACCGAGCGGAGTAATATCAATACCAACAAGAAACATTCACACATCCGGAGAAATATTCAGCAAATCCGACGTGGAAGAATGCATAAAATTAATAAACGCAGCAGCAAAATAATATGACGGTCGGTTAGAAAATGGGACAGTAGGGACGCGGGATAGTATGGACGTACCAGACTGTCCCAACTTTTTTATATTCTTAATAAATTTTGATTTAAATCATATAAATTAATAATACACTTGGTTATAATACATACATAACAAAAAATATACGGAGGTTCGGCATGAGCAAATTTGACAGTACACAAAAAATAGGTGAAATAGTAAATGCATTTCCAAAATCCGCAGATTTATTTAAGGAATATAAAATTGACTTTTGCTGCGGAGGAAACAGACCCCTCAGTGAGGCAATCAAAGAGAAAAATGTAAATGGAACAGAATTGTTAGAAAAATTAAATGCGGCATATGAAAGCTATGAAGAAGGTGCAAAGGGTAAAACTTGGGGCGAAGCTCCTACCGGTGAAATTGTGGAGCAAATTTTAAATAAGCATCATGCATATCTTTGGTCAGAGCTCCCAAAAATCAGTAAGCTTACAACATTGATATTAAGAGTTCACGGACCACATCATCCAGAGCTTGCAAATGTAAATAAATTGTTCCACACAATAAAGATGGATTTGGAAGAGCATTTAGCGAAGGAAGAATCAATTCAATATCCTGCGATTGCTGAATTTGAAAAAAGCAATTTTAGGGAGGATTTAGTCAAAGCGGTTCAAATAATCGATGAGTTGGAAAAAGAGCACACGAATGCGGGAGATATTCTTAAACAGCTAAGAGCTGTTACGAATGATTACACATTACCCGACGATGCATGCGAAACATATGCCAAAACATATGATAAGCTTAAGGAAATGGAATCGGATATATTTCAGCACATTCATTTGGAAAACAATATTCTGTTTCCAAGGCTTAGAAATCTTTAAAAATAATAAACGGTGCAATATCACAAATTATAAGAGATATATAATTTGTGATATTTTTTATGTGCAACGAAAAATCGTACACGTAGCAAAGGAAACGCAACCGGAAGCTTTTGAATAATTATGGACAACACGAATAATTAAAATTAATTGTAAATAAAGAAATTCATTTAAAAGCACCAAAAAATATGTTAAAATATTCATATAAATGGTAATCAAAATAAAATTTATAGAAAGGGGATAATTGCCGCATTGGCAAATTGCATAAATTTATTTAATTATAGTATAAAATAAATAAATTTATCGGAGTAATCTATGTTAAAAGAATTTAGTAACAGTGATATTAACAGAAGGATTTTTATATATTCATGTATTAGTCTAATCAGCATAATATGTTCCTTGCAGACCTTGATTTATATCGGCAGTCTCAGCGAATCGGCAACTAATGGCAATATTGAACAAGTGGGAAAAATACTTATAATAATAACAGCTATCATGATACTTAAAATTATATGCGATATATCGTCAAAGTGGCTGACATTATCCTGTCACACATATTCAAGGAGATTTTATCAAATTAAGACATCTGAAAAAATAGTAAACGCCGATATGATATGGCTTGATAATCATCAATCGGGAGATTTGATTGAACGTATGCAAAATGGTATAGATAATGCGTGCAATTTTATGTGCAGGGACATCCCCGCAGTTGTGACGAGTTTTTTAACTATTTTTTGTACTGCGGCAGCTATGATATATTTGGATTGGCGATTAGGCATAATCTATTTTTCAACCGTACCTGTAATACTTTATTTTCAGTACAAGGCAAGCTGCAAAATTGAATTGAAAATAGCGGAAAGACAAAAATGTGAGGCTAAACGGATATCCTTAGTACAAGATGTTCTATCTAATATTAATACTGTTAAGACTTATAATTTAGTTAAGTATATTGATGATAAAATGAGCTCACTCTCAAATAATTGGTTTAAATATGCACTTAAGTCAGGCAAAATCCAAGTAATATTAATGCCGCTGGGAGTTATGCTGTCCATGATTCCAATAAGCCTGACAGCTGTTTGTTCAGTATATTTCGTTGTTAATAAAACGGTTTCCATTTCACATGTAATTTCATTTTTATTATTGATGTGGCCGACAGCAGATGTACTAATGGAAGCGGAGGGGCAAATTGTAGAATTACGAATGTCGATGTCGGTTGCAAAACGAATATTAGATATATGGAATGCTCCGCAGGCGAACAATAAGTTAATAAGCAATGTATTTGATGGCTCTGCTCCGTTAGCCGTGCAAATTGAGGATATGTATTTTTCTTATGAAAAAGACAGAGAAATATTGAAAGGAGTTTCGTTATCAGTTGGTAAACAAGAGCATGTGGCGATAGTGGGCAAATCAGGCTGCGGGAAAAGCACATTATTAAAAGTAATGGCAGGCTTATATAAAGCAACCGGCGGCAGTTTAAGCATATTTGGCGAAGAATCGACAGAAAATGCACTACAACATAACAAATTTTTATCATATGTGCCGCAAAATATTTATTTGTTTCCCGAAAGTCTTGAAGATAATGTTAATTATGGTACCTGTGCCGATAAAGATTCAGATGATATTATTAAGCTGCAGCATTCGTTGGATATTGAATTTATAGAAAACCTTCCAAAAGGGTGGGAAACAATCATAGGTGATGAAGGAATGCATCTTTCTGGAGGACAGCAGCAATGCATCGGTATTATGCAGGCTCTTATGCACAAACCGGAACTCCTGCTGCTTGATGAATCTACATCTGCGTTAGATGCAAATTCCGAGGCTAAAATAATAAATGCAATAAATAAAGAAATGCAGGGTAAAGCAATGATAGTCACGGCACATCGTTTTTCCGCAATAAGAGATGTTGACAGAATTATTGTAATGGATGACGGAAAAGTAGCTGAAGAGGGTACACACGAGCAATTGATTAAAGCAGACGGATTGTATGCAATGCTTTACAATATTCAGGAAAAAGAGGGATTAATCTATGAAGGATAATCAATTAAAATTATATTTTAGATTTCTGTCTTTTTTCAAACCGTTTCTTCCTCAGCTAATAGTTGGCTTAATTTTTTATGCTTCGGAAGGTATAACATATACATATATGCTATCGGTCTTTCAAATACAGATTATTGATTCTATTACCACAGGTACTGCCGGTAATCTGCTTCCGATAATACTGCGGCTTTTAATTAGCGCCTCAGTATTTTTAACTATATCATGTACGGGACTATATATTTTGTTTTACTGCATTTCAAAGGTAGATTGTTATATTAAAGGTGAAATATTGCACAGTATATCAAGTCAGAAAAAACCTATAGAACATTCTGCGGATTACATTACTAAATTTACAAATGATACATCTCTTATGCTTAGTCTTATGTGGAACACTTCATCGCTGTTAAGAATGTTAGTCGGAGGGTTTGGCGGAGTATTACTTCTTTCGATGATAGATTGGAGATTGATGGTAATTGCAATTATTATAGGTATTATTTCACTTTTGGCACAAACAGTATGTGCAAAGTATTTAAAGCCTATTGCTAAACACATACAAGCAGATGCAAATAATGTACACAGGCGTTTTATGGATATTATCGATGGTGCTGTTGTGATACGTATGTTTAATATCGGTGATTTAAAAATGAAACAATTTACCGATGAAGCAAATACCTTGTATAACAGCTGGATAATAAGCAACAAAATTAATACCTTCCGATTAGGATTTGCATCAATTGAGAAATGGGTTGAATCGGTTGGAATGATAGGAATCGGTTTTTTATTTATGACAAAATGGGAGCTTTCAATTTCTGAATTGATAATTATTCCCATGTTAACACAACCAATAATAACATGCTTGACATCTTTTGGTAATTTTGTTGCAAATATTCAGCCCGGATTAGCAGGGGCAAGAAGAGTTTATGAAGCAATAGACCAGCCGAGTGAAAATTTAAAAGAAGATTATCCAAATTTAGAATTATACGATGAAAAAGCAGTTCTGAAAATAGAAAATGTACATTATTCTTATGAAAAAGAATATCCGATCCTTAACGGAATAAATTTAGAGGCTAACAGCGGAGAGTTTATTGGGATAGTAGGAGCATCGGGAAGCGGCAAAACAACCCTGCTTAAGCTGCTGCTTGGTATTATTTCGCCCGATGAGGGTCATATAACTATATGTAATCAGGATATAGAAAATGTATCGCTCAATAGCCGGAGAGCACAATTTGCATATGTATCACAAGAAACATTACTGTTTGATGATACATTGCAACAAAACATTTTTGTAGGAAAAATGGATTCTTTGGATTCGGAAATAAATCAAGCTGCTTATGATGCGGGACTTAATTCTTTTATTGAGAATATTGGCGGCTTGAATCAACCTGTCGGAGAAAATAGAAGCAAGCTTTCCGGAGGACAACGACAACGTATAGCAATTGCACGTGCTTTGGTTCGGAAGGCTCCGATTCTTTTGCTTGATGAAGCAACATCAGCCTTGGATGCCGAAACTGAATTTCAAATTTTAGATACTTTTATTAATATGCCTAAAAGGCCAATTATTCTGTTTATAACACATCGCTTATCTGCCATTAAGAATGCGGATAAAATTTGTGTTTTAGATAACGGATGTATAAAAGAAACGGGTACACATTCTGATTTGATAAAGCAAGGCGGCATTTATGCAAGACTGTGGTCAGCTCAAAAACCTACGGACAGCTTAAAAATGTCAAAACTCGTAAACCTGCAAGGATAAAATTAAAATAAAAAGTAGGATAATATCACAAATTATGGGAAATATATAATTTGTGATATTTTTTTATGCCATAATCTCATTTTTATAGGTTTTCTGAAAATGGATGATAGGTCAAACGCACCAAATTCCCATTTTATGTGAGTGAATGCGAACAATTAATTAGTTAATGAATGAATGAGACTACGATATTTTAGGAGGGAATTATGAAGGTAGGAATACCCAAAGGATTGTTGTATTACAAATACCATCCTTTTTTAGTGACATTTTTCAGTGAATTGGGAGCAGAAATTATAATCTCTGAGGATACAAACAAAAACATTTTGGATGCAGGGGTAAAGCATTGTGTGGATGAAGCATGCCTGCCTGTTAAAATTTTTCACGGTCATGTTGCATCAATAAAAGATAAATGCGATGTACTGATAATCCCGAGGATAATGCAGCTATGGAAAAATGAATATATATGCCCTAAATTCTGCGGTCTGCCTGAAATGGTAATAAACAGCTTCAATAATTTACCCTTAACAATTACTGAACCTATTTATGCCACATCCATGAACAAGCTGTATTGTTGGGCTAAAACATCGGGAAAATTTTTAAGAAAAAACAATTATGAAATAAAAAGGGCGTTTGTAAATGCATTAAATGAACAAAGAAAATATGAAATCGGTATTAATGATTCGGGCTATGAAATAAATATTGCCTTAACAGGGCATCCTTACAATATTTATGACCGTTTTTCAAATATGAATTTGGTTAAAAAACTGAACAATTTAGGAATAGGCATAATAACTTCGGAATTTACAAAAGAAGATATTTTGTATCAAGAAGCAGAAGGATTATACAAAAAACCTTTTTGGACCTTTGCAAGAGAAAATTACGGATTTGCGGTAAATGCTTCAAAGGACAAAACGGCAGACGGAATAATTTATGTATCATCATTTAACTGCGGCACAGATTCAGTAATAATTGAGCTTATTAAAAACAGTGTGCCGGATTTTCCATTTTTAATATTAAAAATTGACGAGCATACGGGGGAAGCGGGAATCGATACAAGAATAGAAGCATTTAAGGATATGTTAGAAAGGAGATTATTTAATGAAAGCAACATTTCCACACTTGGGTAATGTTTATATTGCGGTTAAGGCTCTTTTTGACGGATTGGGAATTGACTATATAATTCCTCCTCAAAACAGTGCCGACGCTTTAACTATAGGTTCAAAATACTCGCCCGAAGAAATTTGTCTTCCGTTTAAAATAATGATAGGCAATTACATACAGGCAATTGAAGAAGGGGCAGACACGGTAATACTTACGGGGAGCTGCGGTCCCTGCCGTTTTGGCGAATATTGCGAGCTGCAGATGAATTTAATAAAAAGCTTGGGTTATGAATTAAATTTCATTGTTTTAGACATGCCAAAGGATATAGGAATTAAAGAACTGCTGAAAAGAATGGGTAAAATAGCTTCTGCAAGTACAAAAAGCAGGTTTGAAAAAATAAAAGCACTAAATGCCGCATTAACCGTTATGCACTTAATAGATGAAACGGAAGCATTATCTCATTATTTAGCGGGCTTCGAAAGAAATAAAGGTGAATGTAAAACACTTTTGCACGAATGTAAAAGAAATGCAATAAAATGTTCAAATCCCAATGAAATGATATCATTAATAAAATATTACAACGATAAACTTAAATTCATTTCGGTTGATATAAACAAGAACCCATTAAAAATAGCCATAATCGGTGAAATATATACGGTGATAGAGCCTTATTCCAACTTTTATATAGAGGATAAATTAATGGATTACGGTGTATCCACCAAAAGAGGGCTCACTCCTTCATGGTGGATAAAAAATATGGCTTTAAGCCCTGCAAGATTAAATTCACTGCAAATAAAAAAATCATCACAAAATTATTTATCTATGGAAATTGGAGGCCATGCGAGAGAATGTATAGGCGAAGCAGTTCTTTCGTACAATGAAGGTTTTGACGGTGCAATTCAAATATTCCCCATGGGCTGTATGCCTGAAATAGTGTCAAAATCAATTCTTCCTTCAATTTCAAGAGACCATAATTTTCCCGTTATGTCATTGGTGGTAGATGATATGACAGGAGAAGCAGGCTATATTACGAGGGTTGAAGCATTTATTGATTTACTTGAAAGGAGACGTGAAAATGTATTATATGGGAGTTGACGTAGGTTCGGTCAGCACGGATATTGCTCTTATTGATGAGAGCTTAAATGTTGTTGAAAAAATATATTTAAGAACAAAGGGTAACCCTATTAACTCAGTTCAGGAAGGGTTTAAAATATTAAAAAACAAATATAAAGATTCGGATATTTTAGCAGCAGGAACCACAGGCTCAGGCAGAATGATTGCGGCTACAATTATAGGCTCCGATGCCGCTAAAAATGAAATAACCGCTCATGCAACTGCAGCTCTTGAAATTGATAAGGATGTAAAGACCATAATCGAAATAGGAGGGCAGGATTCAAAAATAATTATTATTAACAACGCAGTAGTGTGTGACTTTGCCATGAATACCGTTTGCGCAGCCGGTACAGGCTCCTTCTTAGATCGCCAGGCTGAACGGCTTGACATACCTATTGAAGAATTCGGAGATTATGCTATGAAGGCTAAATCAACGGTGCGAATTGCGGGACGGTGTGCGGTATTTGCCGAATCGGACATGATTCATAAGCAGCAACTTGGATACAATCAAGCTGAAATAATAAGGGGGCTTTGCGATGCATTAGTCAGAAATTATTTGAACAACATAGGCAAGGGTAAAACAATACTTCCCAAGGTTTTATTTCAAGGCGGTGTAGCAGCTAACAAAGGTATGAAGAAAGCATTTGAAAATGAATTGGGATTTGAAATATTCGTCCCCGAAAATTACAATATGATGGGAGCAATAGGTGCTGCAATTATTGCCAGGGATAAAGCAAAAAAGACGGGAAAAACCAATTTCAGAGGTCTACAGCTTGCAGAAAACAGTATAATTTCAAGAAGCTTTGAATGCGAAGGCTGTCCCAACAAATGTGAAGTCGTAAAAATTTATGAAAATAAAAATATAATAGGATATTTCGGCGACAGATGCACCAAGTGGAGCAGCAAGACAGTTGAGAAAACAAAATTAGCATGATAATATATACAGCCCGCATATGCGGGCTGTTACTATTTACTAACCGCTTACTATATCTCTCGGATGAGGTGGTATATTTATGATTGTTTCAGGTACAGGGGTTTGCCCCGGAATTATTTCAAACATATTAATATCAAATTTAGTTGTTATTCCTTCAAATAAACGGAGATTGTTTACCCTGCAGGGAGCAAAATTATTTGCTTCAACCGTAATGTAATAGGTTGTAAAGTAATACATTGGACCTCTTATCAAAGTTCCCAATGGATGTGCAACCGGTAAAACTACTTTCATAGGGTAATTTTCGGAAGTAAGATGGTATACCGGAACAAGATTGTTATCTTGCATTACGTATATGGTGATTGAAGCCCCCGGTATACCATATTGTCCGCGTTCCGTAAATATAAAAATTTCTAAAAATGCTTCATCACGATTAACCGGAACATCAAGTCTATTCATGAAAACTTTATTATTATTTTTGTTGGTACTGTATATATAGTTATTGTTATATAAATAGGGCATTCTATTAATATTATTATTCATTATACTCTCCTATCACTATAAAAATTTTGTAAACCATGTTATATTTTATGTTAATAAATAGAAAATGTAACAAGAGCAAAGAGCTTTTTATCCTCGTAAGGGATAAAAAGCTCTTTTGCCGTGGTTTAATAATATGTGGGTATTGTAATTAATCGATGGGCAATATATAATATTAATGAAAATTATGATTACAGTGAAAGCTGGGCAATTCAAAAAAAGTAGAAGAGTGAATATTAATGGACAAAATAACTGTGGAAAATATAGACATAGAATTACTTAGAAAGAAAATAAAAAATATACATTTGACTGTTTATCCTCCGGATGGCAGAATAAGCCTGTCGGTTCCAAAACAAATGGATGACGAAGCAGTGAGGAATTTTGTTGTTTCGAAATTAGCTTGGATAAACAAGCAAAAGAGTAAATTAACCACACAGGAAGTACAGACTGAAAGAGAGTATATATCCGGTGAAAGTCATTATTTTTTAGGCAGCAAATATTTATTAAATATTATTGAAACGACAGGGAAGCAGCATGTGGAATTAACAAGCAATAAGTGTTTGGACCTACATGCAAGATCAGGCTGTTCAGCTGAAAACAGGGAAAAAATATTGTCGGAGTGGTACAGGCAGAATTTAAAAGAAATTATACCTCCTTTGATTGAAAAATGGGAAAAGATAATAGGTGTTAATGTAAATGACTTTGGTATCAAGCTGATGAAAACAAGATGGGGAACATGCAATATCCGTGATGGGAGAATTTGGTTAAATCTTGAATTGGCTAAGAAAAATCCAAGATGCATTGAATATATAGTTGTACATGAAATGGTTCATCTTCTTGAGAAATACCATAACCAAAACTTTAAGAACTATATGAACAAGTTTCTGCCTGATTGGAAAGTCATAAAAAATGAACTTAACGGATTAGCATAGGAGGAGACCAATTATGAACTTATACAATCTTTTATTAATTAACTTGCCAAATGAGTTTACGGCAAAGATATTCTATTACATATTAATAACAATTGCTTTATTGCTGATTTGTGCAATTGCTAATTTTATTACGAAACGAGTAGTTTTAAAACTAATTTCAAAAGCTGTAAAAAGCAATAATTACAAGTGGGATGATATATTGCTGGAGAGCAAAGTATTTCACAGAGCTTCTTTGGTTGTGCCGGGATTCATTATTTATGTATTTGCCGGATTTTACAATGACTTTCAGCCTGCTATGCAAAAATTTGCAGTAACTTATATATTAATTGTATTTACCATAGTAATTAAATCTTTATTGGATGCTATGGACAGTATCTACAGACAACATCCCGTTTCCAATGAAAGACCGATCAAGGGGCTTCTTCAGATAATTGAAATAGCTGTTTATATAATAATAGGAATAGCGATTGTTTCCAATTTAATCAATCAAAATCCAATATATATGTTAAGCGGCATCGGTGCTGTTACAGCTGTTATTTCATTAATATTTAAAGATATAATAATCGGTTTTGTTTCAGGAATTCAGCTTACCTGGAACGATATGCTCCGAATAGGAGATTGGGTTGAAATGCCTAAATACGGCACCGACGGGGATGTAATAGATATAACCTTAACTACAGTTAAAATACAAAATTGGGATAAAACAATTTCAACCATACCGACGCAGGCATTTGTGACAGATTCCTTTAAAAATTGGAGGGGAATGAAAAACTTCGGTGCAAGAAGAATTAAAAGACCCGTATTCATAGATATGTACAGTATTAAAATATGCACCGACGAAATGATTGAAAGATTCAAAAAAATTGAATATATTAGCGACTATATCAACGAAAGGTCAAAGGAAATAGAAGAGTACAACAAAGAAAACAACATAGATACCGAACTGCCAATAAACGGTAGACAGCTAACCAATATAGGTGTTTTCAGAATTTATGTACTAAATTATATAAGGAATAATTTTAAAATTTACCAAGATACAACTCCCATGGTTAGGCAGTTAGCTCCGAGTGAAAACGGAATACCCATGGAAATTTATGCTTTTGTTTCTTCTACCGAATGGGCAAAATACGAAGAAGTTCAATCAGATATTTTTGATCATATATTAGCCGTAATGGACATTTTCGAGCTGAAGGTTTTTCAAAATCCTACAGGCAACGATATAAAACTTTTGCAGAAAAAATAAAATCCGGCAAATATTGCCGGACTAATTACTAAATTTCTCCTATCGCTCCGATGCTGTTATCTTACCGTTTTCCAATTGTTCAACAACATCAAGTGCTTCCACCAAAACAACATCCTCATATCTATCCTGGAAGCTTCTTAGTGCATATGGATTGGTAAATAATAATACAGGTCTTTCATAATGGTCGAAAACAAGCATACAGCGTGAATTTTCATATCTTTTTAATTCTCCGGCGTTATCCGTTTTTACCCATCTTGCAACGGAAAAGTCTAAGCTTTCCATACGAATATCCGTATTATATTCATTTACAAGGCGATAATCGAAAACTTCAAACTGCAATACTCCAACCGCTCCAAGAATTATTTCATTGTATTCATTCCTGTAAACCTGAATTGCACCTTCCTGTGCTAATTGTTCAACACCTTTTTGAAAGTTTTTTCCTTTAAGAGAATTTTTAGCGCTAACCCGCATAAATAATTCAGGAGGGAATGTCGGCAATGGCTCAAAAAATACTTTATCCCTGCCGTTTGTCAGGGTATCGCCAATTTGAAAATTGCCTGAATCATAAATTCCTATAACATCACCCGCATAAGCTGTATCAACGGTTTCGCGTTCATTTGCCATAAGGTGAGTTGATTGGCTTAATTTCATTTGTTTCCCTGTTCTTGACAAAGTAACATTCATTCCTCTTACGAATGTTCCCGAGCAAATTCTTAAGAAAGCAAGCCTGTCACGGTGGTTAGGGTCCATATTTGCCTGAATTTTAAAAATAAATCCTGTAAAAACATCGTCTGTAGGTTTTACTTCTCCTGTGGTAGTTTTTCTTGAAGAAGGCGGGGGAGACATAATGAGAAAATGCTTCAAAAATTCCGTCACTCCAAAGTCTGCCAAAGCAGAGCCGAAGAAAACAGGCGATAGCTTTCCTTTTTTGACTAAATCCATATCAAATTCATTGCCGGCACCGTCAAGGAGTTCCATTGCATTTCTTAAATTTATTAAATTAGCAGGGCTTATTTTTCCGTCAAGCCTGCTCGAATTAACATCTTCATCGTAAAGATTTATTTGTTCTTTCTTTTTAAATAAATTAACTACATTTCTTTGCCTGTCATAAATTCCTTCAAATTCTTTGCCGCAGCCTATAGGCCATGTAACGGCTACGGAAGGAAGACCTAAGACATCCTCTAATTCCTGCATTGAGCTTAATGGGTCCATTGCTTCACGGTCTAATTTGTTGATAAATGTAAATATGGGAATACCTCTCATGCTGCAAACCTCAAAAAGCTTTTTAGTTTGTGCTTCTATACCCTTGGCAGCATCTATAACCATAACCGCACTGTCAACAGAGGTCAATATACGGTACGTATCTTCGCCGAAGTCATTGTGCCCCGGTGTATCCATAATAGAAATCACTTTATCATCATATTCAAACTGCATTACTGAAGATGTAACGGATATTCCACGTTGTTTTTCAATTTCCATCCAGTCTGATTTAGCAAATTTCGCATTTTTTCTGGCTCTAACAGTACCAGCCTCTCGTATGGCTCCTCCGTGGAGCAGGAGTTTTTCGGTCAAAGTGGTTTTTCCCGCATCAGGGTGAGATATAATGCCAAATATTCTTCTTTTATTTATTAAATCTATATTGTTCATTTCGATCCTTTCTGTTTTAGGAAATATTTCGACTTTAGTTATTTTACATCATTTAAGCAAAAATATAAAGTATTTTTATAATAATATAATATATTTTGACATTTACTAACATTTTTCATCATCTTGCCTGAATTATAGTTTTTGACCATGTAAAAATCTTAAAAAATAACATTTCATAAAAATTCGTCAAAAAATATTCCTCTTAATTATAATAGGTATTAAAACGATTATAGATATCTACATGTCATGAATAACATTTGTAACCCATTTTTTTGATTTTACCCTGAAGATTCCTATAAAAGCTTTCACAATTTCCTCTATATTGACCATCAGATAAACATAGTATACGGGAAACTTAAATAACAGTGCACCTAAAAATGCCAACGGAACTCCTAAAAGCCAGACGGAGCCCATTTCAAGTATCATTGAAAATTTGGTATCGCCGCCGCCTCTCAGCACTCCAACAATCAATGTTCCGTTAAATGATTTTATAAAGAAAAGTGCTGCTGTAACTATTAAAAGCTTCTTTGAAGCATCATATAAACCCGGTGTAAGATTTCTGAAGAATACAAGTATTATATCTGTTGAAAAAAACAGCAGTATTCCTAATGCAAGACCTAATGCTGCCGATAATATCATGAAGCTGTTAGCATATTCAACCGCTTCATTTTCTTCATCGGCTCCAATTTTATTTCCCACCATAACCGTGCATGCGTTAGCTAATCCTCTGCTCAGTACCATAAAGATATTCTGTACAGTATTTAAAATTTGAACCGCAGCGGCTGCCTCCGTACCAATTTTTGCATAAGCTACCGAATACAGAACAGTACCCAATGACCAAAATGCTTCATTCAAAATAACGGGATAAGCGGTTTTAAAATACTTCTTTATAAAATCTCCTGTCCAGTCTGTCATATTTCTGATACTATGGGCAAGCGGATTATTCTTTTTCCTTGAATATATGGCATACATTATCAGTGCTATTTCCACAGTCCTTGCTATTAATGTACCATAGGCAGCTCCCTTGACACCTAAACGGGGGAAACCGAATTTTCCGAAAATAAGAAGATAATTAAACAGTGCATTGGTTAAAAAGGAAATTATACTTACTACCATAGGCATTTTAGCCTGACCGATGCTTCTGAGAGCAACAGCATACAAAAAGCTTATACCTGTAATAATATAGCTCAGGGATACTATCCTTAAATAATCAACTCCCAATCTGATAACTTCTTTATCATCGCTGAAAATTCTCATTATGAATTCAGGTACAATCAATGCTGCCAATGTAAATAAAATTCCTAAAACACTTACTATTGCTAAAGATATTCCTAAAATCCTCGCTATATTTTTAGTGTCCTTCTTTCCCCAAAATTGCGCCAAAAAAATTGATGAACCTGTAGCCACTCCAAATATGGTAACGGCATAAAAAAAGAAAACCTGATTTGCAAGTCCCACAGCGGCAAGGCTTTCTTCACCCAAGCTTGTTATCATCAACGTGTCAAGCATATTTACGGAAGAAGCCACCAAGTTCTGCAATGTAATAGGTAAGGCTATTGATAGCATTGCTATTAAAAAATCTTTGTTTTTAAAATTAGTCCGCATTGTACCTCCAAAGTAAAAGTAATATGTCAGCATCGGCTACGCAATAAGTTTTATTAAGTCTCTTATTTGGTATAAAATAATGATAGCTATACTTATATATAATAACATAGATATTTGTTTATTTGAACATAATTTTTTCAGCGATGAGGAATAAACTTTTTTAAATATCATTATAAATTGCTGTTTTTTG
>ENA-UOOE01000752-UOOE01000752.1-fermentation-metagenome-genome-assembly--contig:-NODE-752-length-29903-cov-3.004925_pt1 | contig 29903 bp, 31 predicted proteins | sample MGYA00245776_ERZ724021 | MGnify/ENA primary metagenome ERZ724021 (study PRJEB28704, sample SAMN03018321) | fermentation metagenome | biome: anthropogenic terrestrial biome; feature: soil; material... | reverse complement strand
GCAGTTCGCTGTCAGATGCGCAGATAATACCTGCTTTCATTCCTCATCTCTCCATTCCATAAATCCTGTTGTAAATGGTAAGTGCTCGAATTTTTTCGTTCCGGTATGTTTAAACCCGTTTTCCGAATACCAGTTTTTTAGTAAACTATTCTCTTCAATGATGCCGATGGTAATTCTTTGTCCGCCGAGTTTGCGGACTTTTTCTTTTATATGGTCAAGCAGCATTCTACCATATCCATTGTGACGGCATTCCGCCAGTACAGCAAGATTGTGAAGCTCATATGTGTTCTCATCCTCTTTTGACAGAGAGGCATATCCGACAATTTTTTCGCCAGTAAGCAAAACGAACATTTGCCATCCCCAGTTCATCTGATTCTGCAGGCGTTCAATCGGTATAAAGCCCGTATGTTTTGGGCAATTCTCCCTTGTTAATCCAAAATCGTCTGCCACAGTTGCGAAAGCGCGGTGGATGACTTCAAGTGCTTCGCCAAGCTGTTCGGCACAAATCGGGACTATACTTATGATGCTTTTTTCAGTAAAATCGTGTAAATTCATAAAAATCATTCCTTTTTGAAATATCAAGCATATGGTGCGTAGCACCGATTAAATCAGAGCGTTCGCAGATGGAAAAGTGGTAACGCAGATAGACATCATAAGTCTTGTCATCCATTGCATCTACAGTATCTTTAATAAAGTTTGTCGCCATGTCTGTTCCGACATAATGTAAACGTTTGACCTTAAAATGCGCTATCAACTCGTCAATTTCCGACTTTGTATAAAGCTCAAACACTTCGACAGGTGTAGATTTGCATTTAAATGTAATTGGATCAATCATGCCTTTTTCCATTTCATGCAATATGTTACCCTTCACAAATCCGAACTGCACAATTGTCGCGTCGTTGTTGCAATACGATGCAAAAACGATGCCGCCCTTTTTAGTGATGCGTATCGCTTCAGAGAGAGCTTTTTGCTGGTCTTCTTTTGTATAGAGATGATACATCGGCCCAAGCAAAAGGGTGATATCGTATGTATTATCAGGATAATAAGACAGATTCAGCGCATTACCCTGCTTTATAGTCACCGCTTCGCCGTGGACTGTGTTTTGCTTAAAAACTTCGATATTATAGTTAATTAGCTCAACCGCATCCACCGTATAGCCCTGCTTTGCAAAATAGTGTGAATATCTGCCCGTTCCGGCACCGATTTCAATGATTTTCATACCTTCGTGAAGGTATTTCTCCACATAACGAACAGTAGTCAGAAACTCTATTCTTCCATGACGGGAGAGAAGCCGTCCGTTCTCACCGCCTTTTTCGTAGTGTTCCTTAAGATATGCATTTGTTTCCATACTGTCCTCCCTAAAATATAAAAACGGTGCAGGCTTTTGCAATTTACTTAGCGTAAATGCATTATCTTCAGCCTGCACCGTATAAAATTACCGAAAAAAGTTTGTTTTAGCTGATTCGGTAAAGGTATGGCGATGTAAGCCCGACGGGATACCAATGTTTGGTGTCGGTGTTGAAGGGTGTATTCGTTTTGTTGCTTACATATGTCATAATTTCCATACCTCAGAAATATTATTTTTATATTTTACCATATTCGGTAAAATATGTCAAGCTTTTATTGAATAAAAATTGACTTTTATTCACTATTATGATAAAATAATCAAAATATTTTTTGATTTGTAGTATTTTTTGACACACTACCGGAAAATCTGACTTATACGGCTATTCAAACGATTTCATACGATGGTGTGCAAGGATGGCTAAATATACAGTCAAGCCCCGATGAGCTGTGGGATGTTTACGATGAAAACCGCCAACTTACAGGACGCACACACCATCGTGGGGACATGATGCCTAAAGGAGATTATCACTTGGTTGTTTATGTTTGGCTGCAAAACAACGCAGGAGAATTTTTGATTACTAAACGTACGCCAAACAAGGGCTTCCCGAATATGTGGGAGTGCACCGGCGGTTCGGCACTTTCCGGGGACAACAGCTTGACTGCTGTTTTGCGTGAGGTAAAAGAGGAAACCGGGCTTACGGTTTCTCCCGTAAACGGTAAATGTGTCTTGAGTTATCGCCGTGATGATGCTTTTGTCGATATATGGCTTTTCAAACAGGATTTTGATATAAAGGATGTTATTTTTCAGGAAAACGAAACCTGCGGTGCAATGTATGCAACAAAAAAACAAATTATTAAAATGAGGGATGAAGGAGAGCTTGTGCCGTTTTTTTATCTGGACGATTTTTTTGAGAAAGTAAAAAATATATGAAACAATACAATATTATTATCGTGTTTTCCCAAGACCGACAGAGGGTGCTGATGTGTTCCCGTCAAAAAGAACCGTATAAGGGTGTATTGAATTTTGTCGGCGGTAAAATCGAACTTGGCGAAAACCACGAATCCGCCGCATACCGTGAGTTATGGGAGGAAACATCAATTGCAAAAGATAATATCACACTGTCGCATTTGATGGATTTCTCATATATTGAAGATGAAATTTCACTTGAGGTTTACTGGGGTGTACTTACATCACAAATTGAAGCAAGCGGAGATGAAAACCGCCTGTTGTGGGTCGATGTAAATAAGGAATTTGTCGATATCAACTGTTTTGCTGGTGAGGGTAACATTTATCATATGTTGGAATATATAAAGAGGTATGCGAAACAATGATCCTTTCCGCTTCACGCCGCACGGATATACCGTGTTATTATTCCGAATGGTTTATGAATCGCATCCGTGCCGGATATGTTTTGACGCGCAATCCGATGAATCATGCACAGCTTTCACGCATACCGCTTTCACCGGATGTTGTGGACTGCATTGTGTTTTGGACTAAGGATGCGGCAAATATGCTATCGCACCTTGATGAGCTTGACGAGCGTGGATACAAATATTATTTTCAATTTACACTGACACCTTACGGCAGGGATATAGAGCGAAATCTGTGTCTGAAATCAAAAATTGAAGATACCTTCGTTGTATTGTCAAAGCGTATCGGGCGTGAGCGTGTGGTATGGCGTTATGATCCAATTATCTTAAACATTACGCTCAATATTGAATATCACAAAGCACAGTTTGTTCGTATGTGCGATAAGTTGTCGTCGTATACCGACACAGTAACTATCAGTTTTGTGGATATGTATTCGAAGCTAAAAACTAATTTGATACGCCCGATAACAGAGGATGAAATTGCAGAGCTTGCGGAGTTTATCGGTAAGACCGCAAAAGAACACGGCATCCGTGCCGTCGCCTGCTGCGAAAAATATGATTTAACGAAATATGGAATCGGGCAGTCAAGTTGCATCGACCGTGAGCGTATTGAAAAAGTCTGCGGCTATCTGCTTGATGTGAATGCTGATAAAAACCAGCGTGATTGCTGCGGCTGTGCGGAGAGTATCGACATCGGCGCATACAACACATGTCCGAATGGATGTGTCTATTGTTACGCAAATGACCGCTCTTCGACAACACTCCGGCGGCACGAATCACATAATCCCGAAAGCGAGATGCTTATAGGTACGGTTGCTAACGGCGAGAAAATTACAGACAGAAAAGTAAAAACAAACAGAACGATTGAACAGGAGAATCGTATATGAGTATTAACAGAATAACTAAAAGACCGTACCGTGTACTATCTGATTTCGGTGCGGTGTACCGTTTTCTTACGGATACATACTCTGATAAAGAACTTAACGGTATGATGCTACCGCAGTTTTTTGAATACGCTCATACGCATCCCTTATTTAACAAAAATCTGACACACCGTATGACCTTGTGGGAAGATGAAGGTTGCATCATCGCATTTTGCGGATATGAAATGGATATCGGCGAAGCGTTTCTTGTCACAAACAAAAAATACGACAATCTGCTTCCGGAAATGTTAAGACAAGCTGAAGCGGAACTTTCGACGAAAAAGGACGGTAAATGTTCACTTGCAGTTTATGTAACCGAAGCACAGAGTAACCGCATCGATTTACTTCTACAAAACGGTTACATAAAAACATATACAGAACCTGTCCGTATATATGATTACAAAAACGGATTTCCAAAGCTTATTCTGCCAGATGGTTATTCCTGCATATCTCTTGAAAACGGAATTGATCTGCGAAAACTAAACCGTTGTACATGGCGTGGGTTCGATCACGGTGACGATGTAGAATACAACATTGACGAAGTCCGTTATATGGCAAGTGGGCCGCATTACCGACCGGATCTCGGACGGATAATAATAGCTCCTGACGGAGAGTATGCCTGTTTTGCAGGAATGTGGATTGACGAAACAAATAAATATGCTTATCTTGAACCTCTTTGTACGCAGCCGGAATACCGCCGCATAGGGCTTGCGAGATACGCTCTTACCGACGCAATGAGGCAGACGCATAATCTTGGTGCGGAATACTGCTTCGGCGGTGTGATTGATTTTTATACTGCTATCGGATTCGAAACGATAACTAATCGACAGGTATGGAAGAGAGAATGGAATGAATTTTGATTTTGGTATGCCCACTCTTATTGAAACTGATGAGCTCTCTGATTGTGCGGTATTATGCGCCGAGCTCGGGTTACAATTTATCGAACTGAACATGAATCTCCCAAAATATCAGCTCGATAAGATCGATGTGCTTGTTTTCAAAAAGATAATGAAAAAATATGGGATTTACTATACTGTTCATCTTGATGAAAATCTGAATGTCAGCGATTTTAATCCATACATAGCAGAAGGTTACTGCCGGACAGTATATGAGACGATAATGTTTGCGAGAGAGATTGGAACTCCGGTATTTAATATGCACTTGTCGCAGGGTGTGTATTTCACCATGCCTGATAAAAAGGTATATCTGTTTGATGAATACAAGGATCGGTACTTAAGAAGCATATCGCAATTTCGTGATAAGTGCAAAGAAATAATCGGAAAATCAAATATAAAAATATGCGTAGAAAACAGTAGCGGATATAAGGACTTTCAAATAGATGCACTTGATATTCTGCTTAAAAGCCCGGTTTTCGGGCTGACTTTCGATATCGGTCACAACAACGGTATCGGTGGCACGGATGAAGCGGTTATAATGGCACGCAAGGATAAGCTCTTTCATATGCATATTCATGATTCTACCGGCAAAAGAGATCATCTCGCTCTCGGAACCGGAGAACTTGAGTTGCGGAAGTATCTGTCTCTTGCCAAAGAAACCAATTCAAGAGTAGTGCTTGAAACAAAGACTGTTGCAGCATTAAAAGAATCCGTGAGGTGGGTAAAGGAAGAATACATAAAATGAAAATTCATGTTATTGATACATACAAGCAGATTGAAGAGTACAAAAATTCAAACAATCGTTTTTCACTTGATGCATGGAAAAAATATGCCGACAGTATTTCTCCCTCGCTATATCAAAAGTGTTTTGATGATGCAGCGAAATATGATTTTGAAAAGGATGTCGTTCCGGTTTTGAATGATGCTTTACAAACACATTACGACCGGGTCACGTCTGCTCATAATGCATTGAATGACATAGCGAAAACTTTACCGCACAGAGCATCGGAAATGTTTAACATGGATTTGGATATCACTATTATCTTTTATCTTGGGCTGTGTAACGGAGCAGGTTGGGCAACTGTAATGGATGGTAAACAAACGATTCTGCTTGGGGCGGAAAAAATTGCAGAACTGAAATGGCATGAACTCGATACAATGGGTGATTTAATTTGTCACGAGATTGCACATTTGATTCATTTTGCACTTCGAGGAAATATTGCAAGACCGAATAAAGCTGTATGGCAGCTTTATTCCGAAGGTATTGCAACGCTATATTCGCAAAAGCTTTATAAAGAAGGATTCTATCATCAAAATCAAAATGGATGGCTTGATTTTTGTAGAGAAAATATTGCTGCCATAAAAGACGAATACCTTAAAAGACTGACATATGCAGAAAGCACCGCTGACTTTTTCGGTGATTGGAATTTAGTCATGGGAAAAAGTAATCTAGGATACTATCTAGGCAGTGAATTTATACGTTACCTCGAAATTGGCTTAAGTCTGTCGGATATTGCCTGCTTGTCTTATGAAGCAATCACAACAAAACTATACTCGTTTTTGGAGGAGTAGAAAATGACCTTCTACCACGGAAGCATAATTCCGGGAATAACAGAGCTCGGCACGAATTCGCTCACGCATGACGAATCCAAAACAATAATCGTATATCTGACGCCGAATCGAGCCTACGCCCTGTTTTATATAAGTAACCTTGAAATCAATCATGTTACCTGTGGTGTTACCGACGAGGGGTTTATTCGATATGATGAACTGATGGAAGAACTTAGAAAAAGCCTATTACATAACAAAGAAAACGGCATTTTATATCACTACGCCGATCAGCTTGTTGGGGATTATGATAAGTGTCGGACAGAAAATGAAATAATAGAAATGATTAAGACAGGAGTTTATATAAAAAATGACAAAAAAGCAGCCGCTGATATAAAAGCAATTGCAGAAAGGATATTGAGCTATGATTGATGCACATATACACCTCGAGCGCGGGCCATATACGCTACAATGGATAAACGAATTTGTGAAAACAGCTGTATCACGCGGCATAGATGAAATATGGCTGCTTGAGCATTGCTACCGCTTTTCGGAATTTGTACCGATGTATGATTCAGTGTGCGCATACTCTGATTATATCGATAAATGGTTTCACAGAAAAGCCGGAGTTTTGAAGTTTTCGGATTATCTTGAGCTTATCGAAGCGGTCAGAAATGAAAATTATCCTGTAAAAATCCGTTTTGGGCTTGAGGTATGCTATTTCAAGAAACATGAAAAACTCGTCCGTGAGATTACAGACGGAAAAGGACTTGATTTTATTGTCGGGAGCGTACATTTTATAGATGATTTTGCATTTGACCACAAAGCAGAGTTCTGGGACGGAATGGATGTCGATAAGTGCTACCGCAGATATTTTGATACAGCTATAGAGATTGCTGAAAGCGGAATTTTTGATGGAATCGCTCATCCCGACTGTATAAAGCTGTTCGGTCACAAGCCGTCGTTCTCACTTTTACCGTACTATGAAAAACTCGCCACAGAACTTGCTAAAAACGGAATGTATGCTGAGCAAAGCAGTGGAATCCATCGCCGTTCTGTGGCGGAAATCGGTATGAATACTGACTTGCTGGCAGCGATGAAACGGCATAATGTGAGAATAATTACCACCTCCGATGCACATTGCCCGGAGGATGTCGGGTTATATTTGAAAAAAGCGGAGGAGCAGATATGACCTTCTACCACGGAAGCATAATTCCGGGAATAACAGAGCTCGGTACGAATTCGCTCATGCATGACGAATCCAAAACAATAATCGTATATCTGACACCGAATCGGGCTTACGTCCTGTTTTACATAAGGGACCTTGAAATCAATCATGTTACCTGTGGTGTTACCGACGAGGGGTTTATTCGGTATGATGAACAATTCCCGGATCAACTTGAAAAAATATATAAAGGCGTTAACGGATATCTATATCATTGCAATGAACAGGAGCACTTTATTATGACTAAAACCCGTGATGTCTGGGTTTCGGAAAAGAGAGTGGCGATTAAACATTTCGAATACATACCCGACGTTTACGTCGAACTACTTAAATATGAAGAAAAAGGCGATATCAAGGTTATCAGATACAATGAACTGACGAACGAGCAGAAAAAACTTTATTACGAGATGGCACTCCAATATATCTATAAAAAAGGGTTTGCCGATTGCTTATCAAAAAAAGCAATGTTTTGGAGAGACAACTTTCCGCAGGCGTGGGAGTATGCTGTGAAGCATCCAGAAGAAAAACAAGCGGTGCTCGACGCTTGGGAGGAGAGAAGGAAAGAAAACAGCAAATGACACTTGAAGAACTAAAAATCCGGCAGCTTACAAATCAATATCTGATAACCCAGTCTGACAAAATAACTGTTGTGCGTGACCTGCTTGGCGTTCAAGCGCAGTTTCTTGTGAACGCTCTGCACTCATTAAAAATCAGATGCTACGATTATGACGATACCAATGTATCGGATGGGCTTGTGAAAAACTGGTCAGTACGAGGCACTGTTCATGTGTTAGCAGAGGATGATCTGCCGCTTTTCAAGCATTGCGACGACGGCAAGAACTACCGAATGGACGAATGGCGCGGTTATTTGATATGGCAACGTCCCGACGGCACATATAATTATTGGGACGATGGCGGCTGCAAGCGTGTATGGTCGCTCACTCCCGAACGCCAAAAGTATTTTTCTCACATAATACTTGACGCAGTGAGCGATAGTATAAAAACACGCGATGAATTAAAGGAAATATGCAGTAGATACGGGATGACCGAAATTGAACGTGACAGTATGTTTGATCAGTGGGGCGGCGGAATCCGTGATCTCTGTGAACGCGGGTATATGAATTATTTCGTGCAGGAAAAGAAAGCTTATTGTCTGTGCCCGCCTTTTAAGCCGATACCTGAAAAAGAAGCAAAAAGGATAATGTCAGAGCGTTATTTTACAAATATAGGCCCCGCGACTGTAAGAGACGCCGCTTATTTTTTCGGTACAACACAAACCCAGGTTAAAATGTGGCTTGATGAGCTCCCGGTTTCGACTGCAGTAATTGACGGGAAAACATATTTTTATATAGAAAACGGGAAAAAGTATAACAAACCTATACCGGAATGTATTCTGCTTTCCGGATTCGATCAGCTTATGCTCGGTTATCAGAAAAAAGAGAGTATCTATTTAAAACAGGAGCATTTGCGCGGAATTTTCAACCTTGCCGGAATTGTTATGCCGTCGATTCTGTTGCGTGGAAATGTGGTCGGCAAATGGCAGAAGAAAAAAGGAAAATTGACTTTTACGCTTTTTGAAAACATCAGCAAAAGTGAAATGATGCTTATTAGCAACAAAGCCGAGAGCCTTTGGGACGACATTAAGAAAATCGAATGGAAGTGATTATATGAAAGTATTAGTTATCGGCGGTACAAGGTTTTTTGGTATTCATACGGTTAAAACGCTATTAAAACAAGGTCATGATGTGACTATCGCTACAAGAGGAAATACAAATAGTGTATTCGGCAACCAAGTATCGTACCTAACTATTGAACGAACTGATCCTGACAGTATGAAAAAGGCTTTTCGAGATAAGTGTTTTGATGTAGCTATTGATAAAATAGCATATTGTTCAAATGAAATAAAATACGCACTTGATGTTTTAAACTGTGAAAAATACATATATATGTCATCTACGGATGTATATAAACCAAAACATTTGAACACTGTTGAAAGTGATTACAACCCTATTTCCGAAGAATTAAAATGGTGTAAACGAAATGATTTTCCATATAGAATAGTAAAACGACAAGCGGAAAACGCACTTTTTCAAGAATATACAAAACAAAACGCTATATCGGTACGTTATCCTTTTGTTTTAGGAAAAGATGATTATACAAAAAGACTGTTGTTTTATATAGAGCATATTATAAAAAGATTGCCTATGCATATTGATAATATTGACTGCCAGATGAGTTATATTGATTCCGTGGAAGCCGGAGAATTTATTGCATATCTTGCGTCAAGCGATTTTACCGGAGCGATAAATGGGTGCTCGGGTGGTACGATTTCTCTTGGAGAAATATTGAATTATGTGGAAATAAAGTGCAATATAAAAGCGATTATTTCCCCAAACGGCGATAATGCACCTTATAACGGTGTACCAGAATATAGCATTAATACGGTTTTAGCTGAATCTATCGGTTATAAATTCAGTTGTCTGTATGATTGGATATATAAATTAATTGACTTTTATGTCACTGTAGTTAAGGGAGCTTGAAAATTGGAATTTGTCGTGATGTGGAAATAACAAAGGTAAAGTGTTTGAAATCATCGACTAACAGCTTTTTCTGATTTTGCCGGAAATACTTGATTTTTTATTTGAATTGCAATTTATAAATAATGAAGACAGGCGGGCTGCAGATTTTGTTAAATACAAAAAACACATCCGAGCCGCGTACTTTTCTTTATCAAATAGAAAGGTTATCAGAATCAAGTGAATAAAAATTTTTCCCGTTTGTATAGCAGGCATTACATTATTATTATTTTTGTGATATAATAAGTTTGTGTAAGTACATATAATTTGTTTTGCCTGATTAAAGAAAAGGAGTGACATAAAGTGAAGCTCACTACGCCCAAGGCTTACCGAATATATTCGAATGCGGGTTTCGCTCTCCTATTTGCGTTTCTGCTCTCCTTTCTTTTTGAGGGACAGGTTTTATACGGTCTTTTGGAATATTTCAATGCCGATTCTTCACTTTACATAACCGGAGCGATTGCGGCTCATTTCGCAGGACTGTTTACCGGCGGCTTATTCTCTACTGATATAACTTCCGCACGTAAGGTTATGGTTTTTGCCATGGGGTTATGTGTGCTTTTTTCCATTCCGTTTTATTTTGCTCCCTCTCTGTTATGGGCGATCGGACTGATTGCTTCAGGTTATGCTTCAGGCTGCGGGGTAGCTGCATGGGGATACTTTCTCAAAGCGTTTACACCAAAAAATGAACGTTTACGCTCATGTGCAGATGTTCTTATTCTTTCAAATATTCTGATGATTGCGATAAATGTTACATCCGAAATATGGTCGCCCTTTGCGGCTCTTAGCTTTGCGCTGACCTGCATTCCTTTGGGTTTCTTTTTTATTTTTTTGCTTCCCCTGAACTTCAATCCGACGAGTGAAGCTACCACACGGTATGAAAAACCGCTCAAGCGTGATCATCCTTTGTGGATTTTGTTTTTATTTATTTTCATCATCACCATCAATTCCGGGCTTATGTATCAGGTGATAAACCCGGCGTTTGAACACTTGACAGGTTTAGTAAGCTGGTATTGGGCGGTGCCGTATATTTTGGCACTGGTTATTCTCCGCTTTTTGCCCCTTGACAGAAAACGGTCACCTGTTTTGTATATCGGCATGGGGATGATAATGGCAGCTTTTATTTCCTTTATGCTTCTCGGACGCGGAGGAGTAGACTACCTTATCGTTGACACACTAATGCTCGGTGCCTGCGGTATATTTGATCTATTCTGGTGGAGTATTTTAGGCGAAATGCTGGAGTATACAAATAATCCTGCAAAGATTTTCGGAATCGGACTTTCTGCAAATGTTTTAGGTGTTCTTTGCGGCGATGTGATTGGAATAGCAGTCACTTCCGCAGGGATGCCCAGCGCTGAAATCGCCGTTATTGCATTATGCATAGTATGCATTACGCTGGTTCTGTTGCCGTCCCTTAACCGTAAATTGGTGCTGTTATTAAAAAGTCATACTTATTTAACGGTTTATGACAATATGAGCCCGTCACGGAAAACAGATATAATTCTCCAAACAAAAACCCTTGATCCGCTTACAGTACGAGAACAGCAGGTATTACAGCTTATTTTATCAGCTAAATCCAATCGCGAAATTTCAGCTATACTGTTTATAAGCGAGAATACCGTTAAGACACACATCAAAAATATTTTTTCAAAATACGACGTTTCAAGCCGTGCCGAACTTATAAGCACTCTTCTGAAAAATCAGACAGCTGAATGATATAAACATTATTTTTTGCCTCTCATACAAAGTATGAGGGGTTTTTGACGAAACTCACCCATTGGGGTGATGTTTTATCTGTTTGTTTTAATTATAATTAACTTGGAGGTGATATGGTGCAAGTAAAAGCAATCCGTATGCAGCGAAACTTTTATGCTTCGTTTTCAGTACTCAGCGGGATTGTTGCAATATTGCTCGGAGCTGTAGCAAAAACAGAGCTTGCCATCGCTTCTGGAGCAGTCAGTATCGTCTGGTTTATTCTTTTTATCAGGAAAAATCGTTTGCATAATTACGCTGCACTCATCCGTGATAATTGTATTTTTGCTGTTCCATCAGCTCTTATCTCTGCAACAGACGGCACAGGGCAAAAGCATACAGAAGAAACCGTAGTTTCTACTTTTGGTATAATGATCGGGGAGAAAATCTACCGATGGGGTCTTGACGGTGTTCACGGTGTGCGTTTGAGCAGCATAGAGATTAACCGTCAGAGGATGATCCTGATATTCGGAGATACATTTCGAACAATACGGATTGAACTGCTCCACGGTATGACCGAAAAAGAACAGATAATTGATGTAAAACAAAAATTCTTACACGAAACCGGCGTTGCTGCAAGTATCTGCGGCTGGTAAAAAAAACATTAAGTATGGAGGAAAAAAATGAAAAAGGTAATTGTTCTATTTTTAATGCTTGTGATGATGATCTCTCTTTCCGCTTGCAATGGTGAGCCCAAATCCGAAAGCAGTGTACCTAAAGACAACACGACATCCGATTATTCGAATAATACCGAAACAAAGGTATATGGAATCGGTGAAGCTGCGGAAGCAAAAGAGCTTTCCATCACTATCGACAAGGTCGTAACGCCCGATGCGGATATGTTTATATACGGGCCAAAAGAAGGTTTTACTTATATTCAGGTCTATTTTACTTTTAAGAATATCTCGGATGTAACAATACAAACTCCTAAAAGACAGGCAATCTGTATCGTTTATGATGAAGATGATCCGGATAGTTACGGAAAAATGACATCAGACGAGAGTTCGGCTGATGTTTATCCGGGGAAAAAAGAGGGTTTATATGATGCATATTCCGAGCTTGCACCGGGTGAATCAACAAGCGGCTGGATGATATATCCTCGTCCGATGAATAAAACAAAGGTTACCATGCATTATTATTCTGGATTTGTCAATGTACCACCGGATATCATTTTTGGATTTAATGCTGATTAGTGCATGAAAGGAGATTGTAATGAAGCAAAGAATATGGTCTATTTTACTTATAATCACTATGCTTCTCCCCTTGTCGGCAGGATTGTCCGGCTGCGGAAAAAGCGGATTTGGTTCTACTGAAATAACGGCGGATAAAGAAGCGGAAATAGGAAACCTGAAAAAGGACGGATGGACGATTTCCATCCCCGCAGGAACTTTTGACAATGATGGAAATGTGACCGTGGAAAAAGCATCTGCGGATGGAGACTTGCTCACTAAGCCTATCGAGATTAGTGTCGAAGGAAAAGAGCATGTCCGACTCAACCAGCCGGTGAAAATCACCATGAAGCTGGATGAAAAAAACCTTCCCGATGCCGAGAGCTTTGATCGAACAGTCATGGCATATTGGAACGGCAGCGAGTGGGAGCCGATTATTCCCGACCCTGTTCGTCTGTCAGAGGGTTATCTGGAATTTGAAACATGGCACTTCTCTTCCTACAGCGGCAAGCTGATGAACAGAGAGGAACAAATCAAGCTGTATGCCCAGAAGATGGCAGTTGAAAATTGGAGCAACGAGAATGAAGATCCAACTTACATTGAAAAGGTAAAGGCAGTATGCAATGATTATTTTGACGGGATTATGCTGTATGACAGTGAGGCGCGTAAAACAATAATTGATCGTGTTTTGGATATGAATATAATTCCGACGACGCGGGAGCTTGCGGCGGAAGGTGATATTCAGGCACTGACTCATAAATGCGGAGAGCTTCTTGCCGAAGCCACCATTGATATGGTTCAGGAAAATCCGCTTATTAAGGAAATCCTGATGGTGGGGTTAGGCAACATAGGCACCATAATTGAAGGTACTGAAGCGATAAAAAACGGGGATTATAAAACTGCATTGGTGGAGTTAACAGATTTGAGTGTAAGCTTGATGGGCTATGGTTCCGTGGTTGGCACCTTAAAATCGGTGGCTGATTTGGGTATTGCGGCAGCAGAGCAAGGTATCATGGCGTGGAAGGATTATGAACAGGAATGCGCTTATAGGGCGTATGCGGGACTTGCAAAGGAAGGCGCTTACGGCTATACACTTAATTCCGGCGACTGGGAAACACTGATAATCCAAATGCGAGGATATTACAACCGACTTTTGAGCGAAAAGAAGGAGGCGTATCGCAGGCTTCACGGCAAAAGTAAGCTGACAGACGACGAGGTAAGGACGCTTAAGTTGCAGGTTGATGCCGGGTTGCGAAAGCAGTTTGACGCAAGGCTTGCAAACGAGCAACTGATTGCTCAAAAAGCAGCGGAATATGAGAAAATTATCGAGAGCTTTAAAAATGCAAACCTGCTCAACCGCCTTGAGCTTGGATATAAATATGAAATGACTATTGAAGAACGGTTGAAGTCACTTTTTATGATTAGACAAGTCATTTTGAAAATGGTGGGAGATGATTTATCTGTTTTCGGAAGTGAAAAGAATCGTGAAGATAATTTGAGCATGGCAATCGCCATGTGGCTCGCCTACGGAAAGGACAGAACTATGACTGGATGCGTGAGCAGGGATATCTGAAAAAAGCGGGAGAAGCAACAGAGGGCTATTGGCAGCTTGTGGGGAGCTTTGAGAATGATTTTATAACGAGCGAGGCTGACGATAATTATACGAGAACATGGAGCGGAGGCGGAGGAAGCTACACCTACAACTGTAAATTTACCGGTTATTGGAATTATTGGGGAAGCACCCACGACAACTGTAACGGCGAATTCGTAAACAATACGGGAACTGCAAGTTCTCCAAAGGATCGTTATCTTGGCGGAGAAGAAGTCACTCTGGATTTAGAAATATCAGCAGAAACATCCTCTAATATCTGTTTGCATCTCGGTGCGAGTTTAGGTGCGTCTATCACTCCGGTCAACCATGATAAACCTTTTGTCTCATACGGTACGAATACTTCGCTATATGATATTACGGAAAAGCACACAAAATCATATATCTCGACATATAAAAACGATACCAACACCGGTTACATCGGTATGAGTGTCACTGTTGGCGGAAATATGCCCACAGGTTCTGCGGACGGGGATAAGGTATATATCATTGTCGGTATGAGCGGTGGAAACAATTCTGTAGAAACTGCGTATGAGTATGAGTGGCATACTTCATAAATCATAAGAAAAGAGGAGGTTTAAATGAGTATGCTAAAAAAAGCATCTTTTCGTATCATTTCAATAAGCCTTGCGGCAGTTTTAGTAATTGGCTTATTGGCATATTTCTTTATCTTTCACGATACTGAGCCGGCTCCTTCCGTGGAAGCATACATAGATTTTGGATACGAGCTGAAAGATGGCGAGAAAGTGATTATTGAAAAGGTGAACCCTACTCCGTTAGATGACGACGTGGAGATATATGCCTATGATTTTAAACTTTCCTCCGGTCAACCCGACGATGTCTTTGAAATCGTCATCCCGTACAATGATAAAGATTTAAGCCAAGAGGATGAGCTGATTTCGGTATGCGGCAAGTATCTGAATGAAGATACAGGCGAGTGGGAGGATGTCTTTTACAGGGTGGATGCCGAAACCAACATGGTACATATAATCACCGACCATCTTTCCACCTATAGCGTATTCAAGATTACCAATCCCGGCAAGCGCAGTGAATATATTTCCGATGTCAATGTCTATGCAGCGTATATGACCAATGATCGGGCGCAAGCCGTATTGGAAGCTTATGCTGCACAAGGTGACTCCTGGCAGTTAGATGCCATCAGCGCCTTTTTAGAAACAACGGGTACAATTGAATATTTTGCTGCTACTAATTTTCATACCTTAGTTACTTTAGGAGAGGCATATGATGATTTAGTAACCAAACCCTTTCAAAATGCCATGTCAGGTCTTGGTATCAGTACTGCTTGCGCTCAATTGGCTTATGACGCTTATAACAATGGTATCCGCTCTTCAGAAGCTGCAACCAGCTCAGTGAAATCCACCCTGAACATTGCCGTAAATTTCGCGACCCCCTCAATTAAAATGGCATATGTCGGTGTAGGTTTGATTGACATTGCGCTGACAGAAGTGCAAACCTATGCGGTATCGAAAAAATATGAGAGTACAAGTAATATGTATAATGCATATTACAAGCGTAACGGTATTCGCAGAAATCACGCTGATTGGCGAAAGCTTTTTGAAAAGATATATAAAGAAAACAAAGAGGATCCGAGAGCAGCACTCGATAAGATGAATGCGGAAATCGAACGATATGTCAATGAATATTGGCTTGTTGCGGGATCTGACTGGGAATCATGGATTAATTCCTACGATAAAAATGCAAAGCTTTCTAAATACCCATGGCCGTCTCAAAAGGACAGAGAGAACATTTCTGCAATTCATAAAGCCAATCTTTATGACGATTTGCACTCGGTGTTCCTTAAGATGAGCCAAAATATGTATTATGACAGTCTGATAGAGCGTGAAAAGGAATATAAAAAACTTGCGGGCTATTACAACCAAAAGTTTTCAGTAATAATCAGGGAGGATGCAGAATCAGACGAGGGTTACACATGGGCAGGGTGTTATGCGCGACTTGCACCGCTTTCATCCGAAGCAGAGCCTACTTCGTGGACAGGGAAGCTCGATAAAAACGGCGGTGGAAAAATAACCTTTACTCTTCTGGCACACCAAAAAGCAGGATTTCCGATGACCTTAGAGCTGTATCGGACTGCTGACGATGTCAAAAGAGGTAAAAAACTGAAAACTATTCAATTAGAACATTTCTCGGAAAATGAGCAAACCGTCGTGCTGCAACCGCGGGTAAAAGACGAACCGACCGTAAGCGAACCCGTAGAAAGCACGCCGGAAGAGAGTGTTGCTGATGAAAGCGGACATACGACGACTGAGCCGCCATATCAAGAAGAAAACCCATGGTATGATGTTACGATACAATCGGCAGATAATAACAGACCAAATGCTTTTGCCGGTTGGTATGCCGTACTGGCTTATCCCGAAAACAGCTCGCCCGATTTGAAAAATATGTATAAACCATTTAACAGCAAAGGGAAATGCATGCTCAGTTTTCAAGAATCCGATTATGAAGCGTTGGAATCCCCTTCAAAAATCTGGCTTTATCAAAATGAAGCCGATTTGCTTGGCAAGCATAAGCCGAATGTAATAGTAAACTTTTCTATTTCTTCCGGTTCATATTCGGGTGAGTATCAAGGAGAACCGCTATATACTGTTCTCGTAAAAGCTAATCCTCCGGCAGAAAAGACTGACATTCTTGAAAGTATCTCCGGCGATTATAATTCTTATATGATACGCAGTGAATTGTTCATACCGGGAGAAGGTATGATGCAAATAGATATGAAAGAGGATTTCACCCCTTGGGAGAAGCCCTCCGCCGACATTTGGCTGCATTACAATGGACTGAGTTTGACTTTTAAAAGCTACGCAGATCCAAATAACACGGAATATGTTCTCGAAAAGCTCAGCGATTCGAGATATGTGTTAGTGATAAACAAAGATAGCACGACAATTACACATACTGTTGAAATTCAATCAGCCGGTTACAGCGCCAAGTATACCTTTTTGAGCGAAACTGAAGGCGGCCAAAGAACCATGCAAATTTATATGCTGGAGAAAAAATAAGGAAGGGTGTGTTTTAGTGAGCAATAAAGGCAACAAGCCGCCTATTGTAATTCTCATCCTGATTTATGCCATTCTGCTCTATGCATCATATAACAGTCTTTCCGTTCTGGCTCTGGGACTATGGGGTGAAAGTGTGATGGGTACAGTAGACAGCTACGACAACCGTCTGGATAATACAAATGCCGAAGTGAATCGCTCCCGCACCGTGTCAAAGGGTTACTCATTTACGGTAAATGGTAAAGAATATCGGGGGTATGTAATATATCAGAGCGATGAAGCTTGGCCACGACTTGAGGAGGGTGAGACACGTAGCGAGCGTATTCGATACTTAGCATTTTTACCCTATATCAATAAACCTGCCATGCTTGCCGATTTTGATGAGATTGGGGTTAGGGGATTGCTTTATCATATATTCCTCCCGGTCGGTTGCCTGCTATTATTCCTGCTCGTTTCAGGTAAGCTGAAATTTAATAAAAAAAGAAAAAAAGCCTATAAAAATCCAAAAAACGATAACGAGGATATGTCCGAAACCCTTTTACAGGAGAACACCTCCGAAAATGAACCGAATCTTATAGGGTTTTCACAGCGTAATAATCATGAGGAGATATTAGCTGCGGCACAAAAAAACAGGAAGATCGGTTACAGGTTTATTATTATATTGGTGCTGCTCCCTCTTTTGGGTTTTCCCCTCGCCGGACTGTTAATAGAGGACTTTTCGTTCGGTGAATCGGTTGTTATCGGCATCGGAGTTGCTCTGATTTTTTTGATATTCAATCTGATATCCCTGCAAAAGTACAAAAAACCGACATGGGAGGGCAAAGTAGTCAACAAGTACAGTAAGGAGCGTTATGAGCACAGGGGAAACGATGACAGCAACGGCAGAACATATACTGAATATACAACACTTATCATGACCGATGCAGGCAAAAAGAAAACGATTGTCGAAAAGGACAGTCGTCGGGATATGTTTGACTACTTGTCCGTAGGCGATAAGGTTCGTTTCCATCCTATGTTCGGAACATATGAAAAGTATGATAAATCCAAAGATAGCGTTATCTATTGCAATGTGTGTACTATTAGAAATCCCATAAGCAACGACCGGTGCAAAAAGTGCGATAATCTGTTGTTCAAATAAGTAATTAATAAAAAATGAGCCGTTTATTGATATTCGGTTTGCCAAGCATATCTTAATTTTAGTAAAAAGCATTTAAACATAAAAGAAGCCTTAAAAATACTTGTGTATAAAGGCTTTTTTTAAAATTCTCTACTCTTTTTCCTTATTGTTTTTGATAGAAATATAACGAAAACAATTGCATTTTATATTTTTGTAGTATATAATAATTATAATCATTACAGCTTTGTAAAAAAAACAAATAAAGAATGTTAACAGTCAAAGGGGGGTGCTATAAATAAACTCTACAATTGAACAAGTCAAGCAGAAATTCAAGGAAAAAAACATCAGTATATCACATCAAAGATTGAGAATTTTAGAATATCTTACTCAAAATCGCTGCCATCCAAATGCAGAGCAGATTTTCACCGCTCTTCATAAGGATATTCCTACATTATCGAAAACAACAATATATAACACCTTGCGGGTTTTGGTGGAAGCGGGGTTAGTACGGATTATCACAATAGAAGACAATGAAGTCAGATATGATATAAACACGGATGACCATGGACATTTCAAGTGCGAATCCTGCGGCAAAATATATGATTTTAATATTGATATGAGTTCGCTGGTATCTGAGGATTTAGTGGATTTCAAGATTAATGATAAGAATGTGTATTTTAAAGGTATCTGTCCGGGTTGCAAGATAAATATAAAACAAAAACAATAAAATGGGTATGAAATATCATACCCGTTTGTTCATACAGAAGGAAATATTATTGTAGGATGTCATTAGGGGGGTAGGTTCATTGAAGTATGATGCAATAATTATCGGCGGGGGTCTTTCCGGTCTGACTGCAGCCAGCCTATTGGCTAAACGCGGGCTTTATGTTGCAGTTGTCGAAAAAAGTTATAATCCGGGGGGATCCTGCGGTATTTTCCGATGCGGTGATGTGACGTTCGATCAGGGGGCTGCCATGTTATACGGTTTTGGTGAAAAGGGCTTCAACGCACACCGATTTGTGTTCAACTTCACCTGATTCTTTCTTATTCAAAACACGCCGTTTTGAAAAAGAAGGTCGTATTTATTACAGAGTTTTCAAGGTCAACCGCTGGAAGCATCTGCTTCCCGATGGAGGAGCGATCCTAAAGAAACGCGGGTTTAAAAAGAAAAAGATCGAGAATTTTTCCAAAGCGTATCTGACTCGTTTTGCAAATGAATCTGCACGCGGTGAACTCACTCACTGGTTGGCAATCCCTCCATTCGTAATTTTCGGCTTTTTTACTCCGCCATATGTGATATGGTGTATGTTGGTGTATGCGTTGCTGATTAACACGCCCTGCATAATAGTACAAAGATATAATCGCCCGCGTGTTCTTAAATTGATTAAAAGAATTTCTGACAATAATTGAATGGAAAACTGTTTTTTTAAACTGTATTTAAAACTCAAAACTGCTTATTCTAACCCGAATAAGCAGTTTTTCGTTCTGAATATGTAATATATTGCAAAAATTACAGGAATTATTGCAGTTGATAAATATCGGGGGATGATTTATAATAATTATGTAATAGAATATTGAGTATAAGAACTTTACGTTTACCAGTCATTAAGTCACCAAACGGCATTGTTGATTTTATATAATCATCACTCATTACTTTTTAATGATCTTAAGAAAAATCGCTTTGGTGCATATAAAAACCGAATATTTATAAGGCATATATTTTCCAAGTTCGGTAATAATAGTTTAAAGAGATTTGCTGATCAAGGAGCATGATATGCCTAATAACAACAACAACGAAGATGATGACAGCAGGAGGGAGAGCGAGGGAGCCCCCGAGGAAAAAAGCCGTGATATTTTGTCGAGCGGAAGTATAACGACTCATTCCTCCGACGGTAGTATCCACGCTTTAATTGTCGCAGGTCAGATAGAAGGTCATTTTACCGCTTCACCACAGGCAAAATCGACAAAATACGAACAATGCATTCCTACGCTATTTGCCGTTGAGGAGAGCGAGGAAATAGACGGACTGCTTATTTTAATCAATACTATAGGTGGAGACGTGGAGGCTGGTCTTGCGATTGCAGAGCTGATTGCAGGAATGAAAAAGCCCACGGTTTCTCTCGTACTCGGCGGAGGACACTCTATCGGCGTGCCGCTTGCAGTCTCCGGAAAGAAATCCTTTATTGTTCCGAGCGCTACAATGACGCTCCACCCGGTACGAATGAACGGTCTTGTCATAGGTGTTCCTCAGACCTTCAGCAGTCTTGATAAAATGCAGGACAGGATTATTGATTTTATCGTCCGCAATTCTAAGGCTTCCGGGTCTGAAATAAGAAAGCTTATGCTTAAAACAGATCAGATGACCACCGATATCGGAACTGTTATCGACGGTGAGGAAGCGGTTAAGATGGGTCTTATCGACAGAATAGGCGGCTTGGGGGATGCGATAGACGCACTCAAGGAGATGATAGCCTCTGGGAAACCGGACGAGATTCCGCAGAATAATAATAGCTCGGAAAAAAGTACAGCGGGTTCTGAAAATAAGGGCGAAAACGGCGAAAATATCGGGAAAAAGTCTTGACATAGATAGAATTTTGTGTTAAACTTTCACTTGCCGCTTGTATGGGGTCAAAAACAATATGCTTATAAAAGTGTATTTACCTCTTGGCAGCGAGCCTAAATAGAAAGTGAGGTGCTTTTCGTGTTTGCTATCATTGAGACAGGCGGAAAGCAGTACAAGGTCAGTGAGGGCGACGTTATTTTTGTCGAAAAACTCGCCATAGACGAGGGAGAAACATATACTTTTGACAAAGTGCTTGCCGTTTCTACTCCCGAGGGTTTTACTACCGGAACTCCAACCGTTAAAGCTACGGTTACAGCGAATGTAATTAAAAACGGCAAGTCGAAAAAGATTCATGTTTTTCGTTACAAAGCAAAGAAAAACGAAAAGAAGCATATGGGTCACAGACAGCCCTACACAAAGCTTCAGATTATGACAATCGCTCTTTAATTATGACAAAAGCGGTTTTTTGGATCGAAAACGGCGAATATATCGGGTTTGAAATATCCGGGCATACTGGAAACAACATCATCGGCAAAGACATCGTGTGCGCCGCTATAAGTGCAATGACTATGCTCACCGTAAACACCATTTGCGATGTTTATAAGCAGAGAGCAAATACATCAATTGATGACAGCAGAGCTTCTGTTTCGTTTAAGCTGAAAAGCAGGAACAAAGGTTCTTTGGGACTTATAAGGGGCTTTTACAACGAGCTTGCCGCGCTTAAAGAGGATTATCCCGAAAATATTGATATACGCGCCGAAGAAATTCTTAGAAAGGGAGTAGAATAAAATGCTTAAATTAACAATACAGTTTTTCGCACATAAAAAAGGCGTCGGTTCAACAAAGAACGGTCGCGATTCCGAATCAAAGCGGCTTGGCGTAAAGCGTCAGGACGGACAGAAAGTCGCTGCAGGAAACATACTTATGCGCCAGCGTGGAACAAAGATTCATCCCGGCATGAATGTAGGACGCGGTTCCGACGATACACTTTTTGCTCTTGTCAACGGGGTTGTAAGGTTTGAACCGATGGCAGGGGGAAGAAAAAAAGTAAGCGTCTATGTATCGGACGCAGATTAGATAGCTTTAGCTTATAAAGAGTAAGTCGGGTTTATACTGCCTGACTGCTCTTTATATTTTTTTGAGAAAGATGGTTAATCAATGTTTTTGGATAAGGTTGATATTTATATCAAAGCGGGTAACGGCGGAAACGGCTGTGTTTCTTTTCGACGGGAAAAGTATGTTGCGTACGGCGGTCCCGACGGTGGCGACGGCGGTAAGGGCGGCAATGTCATTTTTGTTACAGACGAGGGAAAAAACACGCTTCTTGATTTCAAATACCGCAGGAAATTTATAGCCGATAACGGTTCGGATGGAATGAAACGCAAGTTTCATGGAAAATCAGGTGAGGACATTTTAATACCCGTCCCTCCGGGAACCATTATAAAAGACAGGGAGAGCGGACGCATACTCAGGGATATGTCGGACAATCAGCCATATGTTGCGGCAAAAGGCGGCAGAGGCGGCTTTGGAAATACGCACTTTTCAACACCGACTAGGCAGACTCCGAGGTTTGCAAAAGCAGGTCTGCTTGGTGAGGAGAGGAACATTACACTCGAACTGAAGATGCTTGCGGACGTCGGTCTTGTCGGATTTCCCAATGTAGGGAAATCAACACTGTTATCAAATATCTCATCAGCCACACCGAAAATTGCTAATTATCATTTCACAACACTTTCGCCTAATCTCGGTGTAGTCAGTATATATGATGAAACCTTCGTTGTTGCCGATATACCCGGGCTTGTTGAGGGTGCAGCGGAAGGTTCCGGTTTGGGATATGATTTTTTAAGACATATAGACAGGTGCAGCATTATCGTTCATCTGTTTGACATATCTGCGTCTGAGAGAGATAATCCGCTTGATGATATTAAAAAAATCAACTCGGAGCTTCAAAAATACAGCTCCGAGCTTGCAGAACGCCCTCAAATCCTTGTTGCGAACAAAATCGATCTCGGCTATGACAAGGATGTTTTAGCGAGGGTAAGGGCATACGCAAAGAACAAGGGATATGACTTGTTTATGATTTCCGGTGTAACACGGGAGGGCGTGGACGATTTGATAAACGCCGTCGCTATAAAGCTCAGGGAGTTACCACCCATAAAAGTCTATGAAAGCGATTTTGCTGAAGATAATTATGAGGAGAAAAAGAGCAGGGAGGTTACCGTAACAGTTGAGGACGGAGTATTCACGGTTAAGGGAGAATGGCTAAAAACTTTTATGAACGACATTAATTTCGATGACACCGATTCACTTAAATATTTTCAGCGTGTACTGAGAACAAGCGGCGTAATAACCGCACTTGAGAACGACGGTATTGACGAGGGTGACACGGTAGATATTTACGGTATGCAGTTTGACTTTCTGTTTTAGTTCAAAAACACGCTTTCAATGATTTTATCGCTAATATCCGGAGAATATTTCCAGTAATCTATATGGCTCATCGGGGGATAGGTGTATATGTTCGGCTGCTTTTCACCTTCATATGTGTCTATTACAACAAGTTTGATTTTCATTTTTTCAGGAATTATGTTTTTTATATATTCAGCAGCGTGCTGTCCTACCTTTATATCACTCCGAAGCTCAGCTAAACCGGCAAGGTTTGGTGTTAGCTCCACGAATACACCGTAGCTCTCTATGCTGCGCACTATTCCTGCCGCAGTCTGACCGATTGTAAATAAAGAAGCGTTTTCTTCCCAGGTGCCAAGCAGTTCCCGATGCGTAAGAGTTATTCTGCCATATGTATCGGCAGGTGTTTTTATTATGACTTTTATGTATTGCCCGGCATCAAAGCGTTCTTTCGGATGGGATATTCTTGAAACTGACATGCAATCGATTGACAGAAGCGAAATAATACCGCAGCCTATATCTACAAATGCGCCGAAAGGCTCAAGGTGAGTAACCCTTGCATCAATAATATCGCCTGCACACAGCTTATCAAGATAGAAAAGCATACAGTCACGCTGAGCTGCCTTGCGTGATAAAACCAATTTAGGACGACTGTCCTGGTCGTGTAATATATCAATTATTTTGAAACAGACGGGTTTTCCGACACGTGATATAATTGCTATATCCTTTGCTTTGTCCCCGCCTACAGAATAAACGCATTCATCCTTCGGAATTATACCGGAAAACATTCCGACGGTAACATGAAGATTTTGATCATTGTCGCAAAGAAAGCTTCTCCCTTCGAGAATGATGCCGTCAAGCATTGCTCGCTCAAGCCCTTCGGGTGTGCTTATATATTCCTTAACGGCGGATGTAGCGGAAAGTTTTCCTTCGGGAAGGTATTCATTTTGCTTCATAAACATTTTCCTTTCACTTTGTTGTTTATAAATGTATATGAGTTCAGGAGGTAAATTTATGATAGAGAAGCTCGCGGAGCTGGAAAAAAGATACGTTATGATAGAAGAAAAGCTCTCCGACGCATCGGTTATGTGCGATATGGAAGCGTATAAAAAATTATCAAAGGAGTATAAGGGACTTACTCCTATCGTAGAGAAATACAGGGAATATAAGAAAGCACAGGCGGAAATTGTCGACTCGGATGAAATTCTTGGTTCCGAACAGGATGCGGAAATCCGTGATTTGGCAATTGAACAAAAAGAGAACGCAAGGGCGATGATTGCCGTAATCACCGATGAATTAAAAGTACTTTTGCTACCGAAGGATTCTAATGATGACAAAAACGTGATTATGGAGATAAGAAGCGGTGCGGGAGGCGAGGAGTCGGCTCTATTCGCAAATTCGCTCTACCGTATGTACACTATGTATGCGGAATCCTCCGGCTACAAGACCGAGCTTCTGTATATAAATGAGACCGAACTCGGAGGCATAAAGGAGGTGTCCTTTATGATTATGGGAGAGGGCGCATATTCCCGGTTGAAGTTCGAGGGCGGCGTTCACAGGGTGCAGAGAGTACCGGAAACCGAATCACAAGGTCGTATTCATACTTCCACCGTCACGGTTGCGGTGCTGCCCGAGGTAGATGATACGGCATTTGAGCTGAACATGGATGAGCTTGAAATAACAAGGCATCACAGTTCAGGTGCGGGCGGTCAGAATGTAAACAAAACCGAATCCGCAATAAGGATAATTCATATCCCAACGGGAATCGTTGTGGATTGTCAGGACGAGCGCAGTCAGATAAAAAACAGAGATAAAGCGTTGAAGGTCATGAAAAGCCGTCTTGCAGAGCTTGAACGCACAAAGAAAGATAACGCATTAGCGAGTGAGCGCAGAAGTCAGGTCGGCACAGGCGACAGGAGTGAGAGGATAAGAACATACAATTATCCGCAGGGTAGGGTATCGGATCACAGAATCAATCTTACATTATATTCGCTTGAGAGCTTTATGAACGGGGATTTGAACACTATGATCGACACGCTCATCACCGCTGACAGAGCAGAGCGTCTAAAAGCAGGACAGGCAGGGGAATAAAAAATCAGCTCCGTACGAAAGAAGTTCGGAGCTGATTTTTATTTTGTTTGAAACAGTTTTTACTCGTATACAAACCATGTTTATCTGTACACGGTTTTCGCTCTGATTTCTACTTAACAAAACAATCACCAACCCTTGATTTTTCAAGCTTTTTCTTGTCTTTATTATATCATATTTTGCCTCAAAACGCAACAAAATCCGCACTTTTAAAGCGGACTTTGTCTTCAGTCTGATGAACCGGTTTTACACCGGTTCATAATTCTATTTTACTTGGAAATTACTTTTTTCTGCTTTTGTTAATGAGATATGCTGCAACACCTATAACAGCCAATCCGCCTATTACGATAAGGATTATAACCCATGTGTTATTTTTCTCGGTTTTTTCGACATCGGACGAATCATCGGCAACAGAGCTTTCTGCTGCAGGGATGCTCTCCTCTGCGCTTGTGTCGCTCTCTTCTATGCTGGTGTCGCTTTCATCGGATACTTCCGAAACGGGCTCGGATACTTCCGAAACGGGCTCGGTCTCATCAATATATAAGCCGGGTTCCTCGCTGAGCTTTTTAGCATTGAGGTCGACACCCTCAAGAGTAAGCGTCGTGCCTACAGTGATATTATTGGTAGCAGTAACATTGGCGGCTGAAATTTCATACCATAAGCTCTCGGTATTAGAGTCACCGCTGGCTGCATATACAAATCCACCCTCAGGGATTGTCACAACGGTTTCATTAGGAACATTGTTGAGTTTTTCCGTAACCTTGAAAACACCATCTGTCTCGGTGGGCTCTGCAATAAACCCTTGCATAAACGCAAGGTTAGCAGCTGCATTGTTGATAACACCATCTTCATCGGCAAATACTCCGCCTCTTGTAAATATGGTTCCGGAAGCGGATACAACGGACTCGTTAATCTGAGTGATATAAAGGTCGCCGAACACCTTCGGGGGTTCTTCGCTTATATCAATGCTTTCCTCTTCACCGTACTGAAGTGCTGTGCCCGCTGACAACTCCGTAAATCCGAACCACTCGTTTACGGGTTTCGTCTGAGGATAATCACCATACTGCATGGAAACCATTATATAGCGTGCATTAACGCGCTCACCGAGAGGTATATTCTCGTCAAATATACCGGAAGTTGAGGCAGAAGCTTTTCTTTCCATAGTATATGTCTCTATCTCAGAGAATCCTACGCCGTCAATTGAATAGGAAATAGTAATTTTTCCGTCTTTCGGCGTATCAATAATTGCGCTATAATAATGGTAGAAAGTAATATTGACCGTATCGACGGCTTTTTCAGTTCCAAGGTCGATAATAAGTTCGCATAAGGGATAATATTCAGCAGTCGCTGTTTTTGTATTTTGGAATAAAACAATTCCGTCAATATTGAAATTATTTTTTCCCTCAGCACTCCAAACCTTATCACCATCAGTCAGGTCTGCGATATCGTCGTTGGCTCTGATAACGACATCACCGTTGGATTTCAGGGTTACGCTTTTTGCAATCGGGTCAGCCGCAAATACAGTTAATGTCGGTGACAACAATGCGATTACGAAAAGTGCGATCAAAAGATAGCCGGTAATTTTTTTCATTTTCATCCTCCATATAAATGTTATGATAGTGTGTATACATTAACATATACGCTTTTATTTGTCAATGCAATTAAATAAATGAAAAGTATTTTATTATTTAATATTTGTACTTTTATTCTATTATATTTATGTATATAAGATTATATAAAGCAGAGAAAAATATTCATTTAATTTGTAAAAACCAAAATAATCAACTGCCTCGTACTTGACAAACCCGACATGCTATGCTATTATAAATTTCGTTGTTTACAGTCAAAACAAAATGCGCTATTAGCTCAGCTGGATAGAGTGCCTGGCTACGAACCAGTAGGTCGGGGGTTCGAATCCCTCATGGCGCGCCAACAAAAAAGTCGCAGACGATGAGTCGGCGGCTTTTTTGTTGTATTATTCACTATTCATTATTCATTATTCATAATTCATTTACTGCGACTTTTTTAAATGAAGAATTAATAATGAAGTCGCTTCATTGATGAATAATGAAGTCGCTTCATTGATGAATAATGAAGTCGCTTCACTGATAAATAATGAATAATTGATTGACACCTAAAGTTTTGTGTGATAAGATGAAGATATCTTGAATTGTAGGTGCAATATAAAAGAAAAATTGTTAATTGATAAATCTATTGTTTTTGCTTCACGAATTGTTAAGCTCTATCAGTATCTGATTAAGACAAAGAAAGAAACCGTCATTTCCAGCCAAATTGTTCGTAGTGGTACATCCATTGGTGCGAATATCAATGAAGCTAATTACGGACAGGGCAAAGCTGATTTCATTTCAAAATTGCATATCGCTCTCAAAGAAACAGCCGAAACGGAATATTGGCTAAAGTTGCTTCAAATGTCGGATTATATTTCCGAGGATATGGGCAAATCTCTACTTGCGGATTGCCTTGAAATCAAGCGAATACTTGTGGCTTCCATCAACACCGCTAAAGAGAATAAAAATTAAAAGTTAGTCTGAAATGTCAAAAAACCGGAATAAAAAGGAAGGATTTCAAAATGTGAAAACTTTAGTTTTGGGTTTAATAAATTACTAAAGAATAAAGTTCAAATAGAAATTTGTGCTGAAAGTGATATGGTTGTTCAAAGTGAATATGATATTGAGAATATAATAAAAAAGTTACTGAAAAAAGGGATTGACTATACAGTTAATGAAAAGCCATCTAATCATCTTTGTAATTATGCGTATTATAGACTCCTATGTATAATGAAGGGAAATGCAATATTGATCCATATTCCTTTTAGTATAGAATTTTTATTGAGTTAGTCATAATAATTACAATAATTTTCTGGATTTATTTGGAGTGGTATACTTTTGATCCTTCTTTCGCAACAAAAAAAGACGCTTTGTTTACCATAACAAAACATTTTTTTTGAATAATTCGTCCATACGGGAACACGATGCGTGCTTTTCACATGATTTAGGATTTGTCTGTGATACACGCTCTCGGCACATGTGGGGTACGCATTGCATAACGGTGTAACTCCGTATCACTTATCACTATTGTAACAAAATGAATTGTCTGATACAATTACTCAAAAAGCTTTAAAAACTCCGGCTTTGGTGTATGAAGATATTTACCGTCCAAATAGCCGAGAACCGGTTTTTCACTGCGTATTTTAAATTCGATGGAATATGAACATAACGCCTGATATGAAAAACCCATCTTTCGATCGTCCTTGTTTTCGGCGTATTTGCCGTCGCCCAATAGGGGATGACCTATATCCGCCATCTGCGCCCTGATCTGATGAGTGCGTCCCGTTACGAGCTCAATCTCAAGCAGAGATAGGTTTTTTGCTCTGTCGGTATCAATAACAGTGTATTTTGTAACAGCCTGTCTGTCGAGAGTGCTGTCTTTTTTTTGTTTTACTTCAACAGTGTTGCTGTCTGTGTCCTTTTTTAAAAAGCTTTTTACCGTACCGCTCTTTTGTGCCGGAACCCCGTGCACAACACAAAGATATCGTTTTTGCACCTCTCGGTTTTTTATTATCTCGTTCATTTCCTTTAAAGCTGCTGCATTCTTCGCTGCGATGACAAGCCCCTGCGTGTTCCTGTCGATACGGTTGCACAAGGACGGCGTAAAACTGTTTTCATCTTCGGGATTGTATTTTCCGGTGTTGTATAAATAGGCTATGATATGGTTTATAAGTGTGTTGAATTCCTCGTTTGCGTCCGAGTGGACAATAAGTCCGGCAGGCTTGTTTACGACAAGGATATTATCATCCTCATAAACAATCTCAAGCTTTGGTTTAATGCGCATAAAAGAAAAATCATTGTTTCTTTTTTCAAAGAACTCATCGCTTATAAACAAAGTAAGAACGTCATCCTCCATGAGTATGTTGCTTTCCTTGACACGCTTGCCGTTAAGCTTAATACGCTTTGTGCGTATATATTTATACATAAGTGAAAGAGGCATATTTCTGAATTTTTTTGTCAGGAACTTGTCTATACGCTGACCGCTGTCGTTTTTGTTTATTTTTATAGTGTGCATAAAGTCTCCAAACCTAAAATCGTGATTTTTTCATTATGCTTATACTAACATAAATTATTAAAAAGGTAAATGTTATTTTAATTGCTTTTTCGTTTTAAGTGTGCTAAACTTTTTTCGGAAGGTCGGTGTCATATATGAATATAAAAAAAGCTGTTGCCCTTATTCTTTTTTGTTCGTTGCTGCCGGGATTTTTTATATCGT
>ENA-UOOE01000748-UOOE01000748.1-fermentation-metagenome-genome-assembly--contig:-NODE-748-length-29952-cov-4.578988_pt1 | contig 29952 bp, 32 predicted proteins | sample MGYA00245776_ERZ724021 | MGnify/ENA primary metagenome ERZ724021 (study PRJEB28704, sample SAMN03018321) | fermentation metagenome | biome: anthropogenic terrestrial biome; feature: soil; material... | reverse complement strand
TAAAATTTAATCTTTCAATAGTTTAATTGTGAAACTCATTCATGCGTTTGTCGTGAGTAGGAGGCAAGTTTTCCTTGACTTCCATACATGGAATGAATATAATTTAACACAGGTGGTATGTTTTTTCAGTCACCTAAAAAAATGTTTCCGCTATTTTTTTATAAACATAACGACAAGGAGATTTGCAATTGAGTTATATATGGACAAAACAAGGTATCAGGTGGTTTAAGGATGCCAGTAATTACACAGGATACCATAAAAATCTGGCAGATAAAATTACTCCTTATTTGAATAAAGAGGATACTTTGTGTGATGTGGGATGCGGATTAGGATGCCTGGATATTTTTTTAGCATCTAAAGTATCACAGATTACTGCAATTGATTCAAATGCTGAAGTTATTAAAGAGCTAAAAAAATCTGTCAGGGAAAAAGATATACATAACATTAATGCAGTATGTGCTGATGCAGAAAATGCGTCAGCTGCACATGATATTTTTTTGATGAGCTTTTTTGGACACTGTGACGAAATAAAAAAATATTTTAAATATTGTAGGAAAAAGCTCATCTATATAACAAATTTATCAAATAAAAGCAATTTTTATCCTAAAATATACCGAAGCATAGACAAGCCTTCTATTTCAATTATTAAAAAAGTACTTAATGAAGAACAAATCTCATATGAGCTGTTTACTGATTCAATTGAATTTGGACAGCCTTTTCGTTCAGAAGAGGATGCAAGGGATTTTGTACTGCATAATGCGCCAGATGCTAAACTGGATGAAGTTGAACAATTTTTGAAAAACCGTGCGCAAAATACCGGGCGTCGGGATTTTCCCATATATATACCAAATAAAAAGCAAATCGAAATTTTTATTATTTCATTCTAATGAAAGGGGAATAAAATGAACTCATTTGAACAAGATTTACAAAATGCGGTTGAATATCACGGGCATCTGTGCTCAGGTCAGGTAATAGGCGTACGCATGGCAAGATATGCCTTGAATTTACTTGGCATTGACAATCCAAAAACATTTCGGGACTTAGTTGTATATGTGGAATGTGACAGATGCCTGACTGATGCCATAGGAACGGTGACGGGATGTAAGCTGGGAAGGCGCAACCTGAAGTGGATGGACTATGGCAAATCAGCAGCCACCTTTTTAAACACTCAAACGGACGAGTCTGTTCGAATTTATCGTAAAGAGCGTGTGTACCCTGCCGAGGGGCAGGATTTAGTTGAGTTTTTTAATAGTATTCCTGATGAGAAAATGTTCAGCGTGAATCAGGTAAAAGTTCACTATAATCCCACGGACTTGCCGGGTAAACCGCTTGACTCCATGATCTGCCCCATATGTGGAGAGGAAGTTATTGACGGGCGTCAGGTAACACGGGATGGTCAGGAGATATGCAAGGCTTGCAGTGATGGAGCCTATTACTCTATCAGGAAGGAGAAGTAAAATGAATCCCTGGAAGCTATATGATGAACTTATTGAGGGTATACCAGATAATTTGTCGGTTACATACTGTAACAGCGGTCATAATTGGACAACTGTAACAAGCAGTGAAAACAGCGTTGGAATTGCAATGACAATTTCCGTGTTTTCCAAGCCCTATACGGAAACGGAAAGTATAACGGGACTGTCACTTAAGCGTACGGCAATGCTTGCCAAGTCATGGAATTTTGTGGAGGCTGCAATAGGAGTTGCGGCAATTAACAGCTATTATAATAGTCCTGTGCGTTCAGCACAGTGTGGAGTTATTCATGATTCAATAAATAGTAGTAATGGAGATGCCTTCAACCTTTATCAAAATGAAGTCAAAGGTAAAAAGGTTGCGGTTATAGGCCATTTTCCAATACTGGGAAAACGATTTGGGAGCTTGTGTGATTTAAGTATATTGGAAAGGAATCCATCGTGGGGAGACTATCCTGATTCTGCATGTGAATACATACTTGGTGAGCAGGATTATGTTTTTATTACCGGGTGTACACTGGTTAACAAAACATTGCCGCGTCTTTTGACCCTGGCGAAAAATTCGAAAATAGTCATGGTGGGACCCAGCACTACCATGTCACCGATTTTATTTGAACATGGTATATTTGGACTTTCCGGTTTCACAGTAAGAGATGTCAAAAAATGTGAACAGACCATACGTGAGGGAAATACTATGGAATTGTTTAATACGGGAGAAATGATCGATTACGTTAACTCTGCATGTGTAAAAAAGTAATTAAGCGTGCATTTAATGAGACTACAGATTGCAGGGCTGTTTTCTCTAAATAATATTTATTTGCTTTCCTGCAAAAATTATATGAGGTGGAAAATATGAAAAAGACAAAGACTTTATTGAGCTTGCTGTTGGTTTTATTATTGGTTTTAAGCGCAGGATGTTCAAATGGAAGTCCTCAGGAGCCGGTTGATGTTCCGGAGTCCGGAGCAGATGCAGATTCGTCTTCTGCAAAAGATTCTGAAGATTCAACTGTTAAATTCACGGATTCTGTGGGCAGGGAAGTAGAGATTCCTGCGGACATAGAAAGGATAGCGCCGTCAGGGCCGCTGGCTCAGGTTGTGCTGTACACATTGTGTCCTGATAAGCTGGTTGGGCTTGCCAGTGATTTGAGTGATACTCAATTTGAGTACATTGACTCCAAATACAAATCGTTGCCCGTATTTGGAAACTTTTATGCCGACACGTTGAATCTTGAAGCCGTAATGTCTGCAAATCCTCAAGTTGTCATTGATATAGGTGAAGCGAAAGCAACAGTTAATGAGGATATGCAAGGTGTTCAGGATAAAACAGGTATACCCTCCATATTTATAAATATGGAGCTTGATACAATGGCAGAAGCATACCGTACACTTGGAAAGGTTGTAGGTGAAGAGGAACAGGCCGAAAAATTGGCGAAATATGTGGAAAATACACTGGCAGAAGCAAAAGAAAAATCTGCTTCAATTCCTGAAGAAAGCAAGGTCAAAGTTTATTACGGACAAGGTAATGCAGGGCTTACTGCCGTAGTTAGGGGCACAGTACATTCGGATGTAATTGATGCTGTAGGTGCAATTAATGTAGCAGATTCTCAAGAAAATATCCGTGGAGGTGCAAGCGACATATCAATGGAGCAGCTCATGCTTTGGCAGCCTGATGCAGTGCTGTTAGCTCCTGGAAGTATCTATGATGATGTTGATTCTCGTGCTGAGTGGCAGGAGATTAATGCAATAAAAAATAAAAAATACTATGAAATTCCGGAAGGCCCTTATAATTGGATGGGACGCCCACCTTCAGTCAACCGAATAATCGGGATCAAATGGTTGGGAAATTTGCTCTATCCCGATATTTATCAGTATGACATGGATAAAGAAACCAAAGAATTTTATAAATTATTCTACCATTGTGATGTTACAGATGAGCAAATAAATAAACTGCTTGAAAATTCCACGCACAAATATTAATCAGGAGGCATGGAATGATAAACACCGCAGAAAAAAGAGGAAGATGGCTTGTACTTGTGGCTGCAGTTATGCTTGTGGTGGTTTTTGTACTGAGTTTTGCGCTGGGGAAGTATCCTGTCCCGCCTGATACTCTCCTGCATGTATTGTGGAGCAAACTTACGAATGCTGCAAAGGATTGGCCTGATGACATAGAGCTTGTTATATTTAAAATTCGAATGCCGCGTATTTTTGCAGGTGCCCTTATAGGTGCGGGGCTTTCTGCGGCAGGAGCCGCATATCAGGGGCTTTTCCGCAACCCGATGGTATCGCCGGATGTTCTGGGTGCTTCGGCAGGCGCAGGTTTCGGAGCGGCGTTTTCGCTGTATTTGGGACTGAACTTTGCATTTGTTTCTGTTAATGCTTTTATATGCGGCATAATAGCAGTCGGTACAGCATATTTAATCAGTACAAAAGTAAAGCAAAACCCAACATTGGGAATGGTATTGGCAGGAATTATGATTAGTTCACTGTTTACTTCAGGAACATCATACATTAAGCTTATTGCTGATCCTGATAACACATTGCCTCTTATCACTTATTGGCTGATGGGCAGCATTTCTTCTATACGGATAAATGAGCTTGTCTATGCCAGTATTCCAATTTTATCTGGAATGTTTATATTATTTTTGCTTCGATGGAAAATGAATCTGGTTGCTGTAGGCGAGGATGAAGCACGCTCAATGGGAATAAACACAAAAATCATGCGTATTATTATTGTTTCAGCAGCAACGATGATAACAGCGGCATGTGTTTCAATCAGCGGCATGATCGGATGGGTTGGACTTGTGATTCCTCACTTTTCTCGTATGGCTGTAGGACACGACTACCGTGTTATGCTTCCTATGTCTATGATTATGGGAGCAGGTTTTTTAATGATTGTTGATAATTTTGCAAGAATGCTTGCCACATTGGAAATTCCAATCGGTATTTTAACGTCATTTGTGGGGGCGCCATTTTTCCTTTACCTTATATTGAAAAGGGGTAATAATGTATGAAACTTGATGTAAAAAATCTCAGTTTTTCCTTCAAATCAAATATCATTTTAAATAAAATAAATTTTTCTTCTGATTCAGGTGAATGTATCTTCCTTCTTGGAGAAAACGGGGCAGGAAAAACAACTTTATTTCGATGTATATTGGGTTTGCTCAGGGAATATACCGGTGATGTCCTGGTGGACGGTATAAATTGTAAACGGCTGTCTGTTAAGGAAATGGCACGGAAAATTTCGTATATACCTCAGGCACATTCACCTACATTTAATTATTCTGTATTTCAAACAGCATTGATGGGTACTAATGCCCTAATGAATATGTTTAGCGCTCCTGGTGAAAAAGAGCGGCAAATTGTTTTTGAAAAACTTGAAATGCTTGGTATTTCTCATTTGGCGGAACGAGGCTATGCCGAATTGTCCGGTGGTGAACGGCAGCTTGTGTTAGTTGCAAGAGCCCTTGTTCAGAATTCCAGAATACTTATTATGGATGAGCCAACTGCTAATCTTGATTACGGCAACCAGTTCCGTATAATGGAACAGGTGAAAAAACTTGCACATCAGGGATACTTGATTTTGCTTTCAACTCATAATCCTGAGCATGCTTTACTATTTGCTGACAAGGTTCTTATATTAAAAGACAGTAAAATAATGATGTACGGTACACCTGCAGAAACATTGAATCCACAAACTATAGAAAATATTTACGGGATAGATGTGGAAGTTCAAATCGTACATACAAATAAGGGCAATGTACCTGTATTTGTTCCTTGTGTAGGATAAATGTCAAAAAATTTCATATTAATACGATTCCCTTAAAGTATATATGGTAATAACCAAAACTACCTTAAGGGGATTTTTTTATAAAAAACTGTTGACATTATATTCTACATGCTGTAAAATTAAAAGCATTACTACATATTGTAAAATAATTAGGAGGCGTATAAATTGAACATAGTTAAAATTTCAAATGCAGAACGAGAAGTAATGAAAATAGTTTGGAATAAGGATGAAGAGGTTACGGCAGCAGATATAATAAAAGAACTTGGAGACAAAAATAAGTGGAAGCTAACCACAGTGCTTACCTTGGCCAATCGTTTGGTTGAAAAGAATGTTTTAAAAGTAAGGAAAGAAAAGAGAGTTAATTACTATTCCGCTAATGTGAGCAGGGATGAGTATAAATCGTATCAGGCCAATGATTTCATTGACAACGTGTACGGTGGGAGTGTAAAATCCTTGATTGCTTCACTGTATGACAATAAGAAAATAGATGAAACTGATATTAAGGAATTAAAAAACTGGCTTAAGGAAGTGCAATAATATGGAAATCTTAAAATATATATTTGGCATGTCAGTTACCGGAAGTATGTTATTTTTGATATTTATGCTGCTAAGGCCGCTGACCGGAAGAGTTTTCAGCAAATCCTGGCATTATAAAGCATCTGTTATAATTTTAGTGTTTTTTATTTTACCTATAGGTGTTTTATTTAAAAATCCTTTTAATGTTGCAGCAAATTTAGTTTCTTCAGGAATTGTTGAAGAAGTCAATAAAGACAATATATCTGAAATAGACGACGATGTGAAGGATACAGGGAGAATTCAGAGTACAACTGAAGGACATTATATGGGAAAAGCGGTTAGCTGCAGTGTTGCATCTGCAAATAGTGAAGGAAAGGACAATGATCCTGTAATAGTTTATATAAAGAACGACGGATTGTATTTTAATTGCCTGAGCAATGGTGAAGAGGTTAAGATTCAAGAAGGTGAATCCTTCAGCCACCCTGTTTTTTCAAAATCCGGAGACTATATAACTTATAATAACAACGGTAGCCTTTATATATATGATATAAAGAACAGAGAATATGAAAAGATAGCAGATGAAGTAAATTCTTACGACTGGATAGATGGGGAATCTATAATATATTCCACATTTGAAAGCGGATTTTACAGATTGAATTTTAAAGACAAAGAAACAGTAAAGCAGTCAGATGAACACTATTATGATAATTTTAAAGCAGCAGATAATAATATTGTCTATGGCAGAAGAACAAGTAAACTTACAGAAGATGGAAGAGAGATTAATGCTGCAGATGGAATTGTTGAAATAAACTTAAATGAGTATGACTTTGAGATACAAAAATTCCCCTCTGATATTATTATAGAAGGGAAGATGCCTACAGATGATAGTATGGGGTATGACCCAATGATATGGGATATTACAGATGACGGAAGGTATGTCTTTATTAAGGAAACTTTTATGTCTGCTTCCATAAGCAACGACTTTGGAGGTATTGGAGTATATGATACAGAAACCGAGATACATACGGATTTTACTGATATTTACAAGGCGGATGAAAATATGTCGGAAAGAGATTTAATAGTGGTGCCGAGAAATAATAATCTGGCTATAAATCCCTGCAATAATAATATAATCAGTATAATTAAAGGAGGAGGCAGAGATATTATTATGAACAAGGAAGCTGTCTTATTGGAAATAAATGAAGATAAAATCTATAATGCTGTAAGTATAACGGGTGAAAATCTTGTAGCATCGACTCCGGGTTTTTCAGCAGACGGAAAGAAACTAATGTATTCGGCGACGGCTTCTGTAGACCCTAATGAATATAAAGATAATATAGGTAATACTGATTACCGTATTATATTAGAGGATTGGGAAAAACAGCCACATAATATTTACGAATATGATCTGGAAACAGCTGAAACAAAAAAACTGACGCAAGGAGACAGTTTTGACATTATGCCTGTAGGAGTGTCGAAGGATACGGTGCTGTTTCTCAGACACAAAGAGGATGATTATTCTAATTTCAGCCTTATGAAAGTTACAGACGGAAAAGAAGAATTTATTACAGACAATATAGTATATGATGATTATATTGGATATATGGAAAATTCAATAGATATTTTTCATTAGAATAAAAGCAGAATAACGTGGGAAAATCATTCCGGGCGTTGTCAAAGACAAGTTGAGCTATATTGGCTATGCCCCGGAATGATGATTGCTCTAATAGTCCTGTATGTCTCTGGTACTTTCGGAGGCTGTTTTTTTATTTCTTCATATCTTTTCATGGAGACATCAAGAGCTTTGTCAAACACTTGTGGAAGCATTTCTTTAAATACTTTTACGCCTTCGTAGGTTATACCGCCCTTTGTTGATACACGGGTGATTGTTTCTTCAAAACTCATGCTTCTTTCGAAAAATTTCTTTTTATCTTCATCTACGTGGTTGTTGTGACAGGTCAGGGTTATGCCGCCATCAATCATGGATATCAGCGTAGGCATAAATATTGTTGCAGCACTGCGCCAGTTTCGCATTGTTTTTGCATATGTTCAGGGATGTGTATTTACTAATTCCCATCAAGGCAATTTATTGATATGTATAATACGGTATAAAACTTAATTTGTCAAATTGTTTTTAATTGCAAATTTTGTTCAAAGTCAACTTTGTTTTAAAAATATTTTTTAGCAAATTATAATAGCTGCAAATGTGCTGTACGAACTATTGTATAAATTATGTTAAAGTTGCCGTATAACCTGCCATAATGCTGAAAGCAGTTCTCTTGGTATAATTTTAGCAGAAAGCCTTTGTATAAAGCTTACAACTCCGGTGGTAGCTACGGGGAAATTGTATTTTGAGAACCATAGTGCCCGTTTTGCAACAGTAGCTGCGGTGGAAGCCAGAAGGAAATGCTTCACCGCATTGCCATTTGCTGTATCTTTTGAAATTGGAATAAACTCCGTATCCTTAATCCAGTAAGGACATACTGCAGTAACATGAATTCCTCTTTCAAACAGCTCCCATCGCAGTCCCCGGCTGTAGCTGAGAACAAATGCCTTGGTGGAAGCGTACATATTCATGGCAGGTAGCGGTTGAAATGCCGACGATGAGCTTATTTCAAGAATTCGTGCGCCCTTTTGCATGTATGGAAGGCATAGCAGTGTCATTTTTACTAATGCCTTGCAGTTTAGATCTATCATATCGTCATTTACCTGCCCATATATTTGATTGTAGTTTCCGATTTTGCCGAAACCGGCATCGTTGACTAAGATACGTATATCTGGTTTTTCTTCCTCCAGGGCTGCTTTTAATGACGAAAAACTTTCTTCTTTGGTCAGGTCCAATGGTATAGGGCGTATTATTCCCCGGTATTTTTCCGCAATTTCCTGAAGACGGTTTTCCCGCCTTGCAATAACCCATATTGAATCAAGCTTTTCTTTTTTATAGATTTGATTTACAAATTCGCGTCCCAGCCCGCTGGATGCTCCTGTTACAACAGCTGTCTGCATAAATTAACCTCTCTTGATTGTTATTTTCAATATTTATATATATTTAAAATTTAGAGTTGCTTTAAAAATTTATATTATTTAGTTTTAACAAATTATTACAGAATATTAATTTAAAAATTTTTACACTATTCAATATTTTTTTACTGTTCCGGGAACAAAAATAATGTTTAACCGTCTAATAATATACAACGAAAAAAGGAGGCAATTATGAAATTAAAGGTATTTACAGCAAAAATTATAGCAGCATCTACCTGCGCACTTTTGGCTTTAACGGCCTTTGCCGATACCAAAAATGATTATTTGGATACGGACGATCAGCAGCAAAAGGTGTATTTTAACTGTATTAAAGGAACTGTGAAAGAAATTTCCGATTATAAAGATATTGAAGGTGCAGAATTCATCAATATAGAAAGTGAAGATGGGCAGACTGCCAATATTATAGTTGATGATGATACTTATGTGGAAAGAGAATCTGAAATAAAGGAAGGTTCTGACATAACAGCTTTTTATGACGCAAACAAACCTGTGATTATGATATATCCACCGCAGTATATGGCGGAAGTAGTTGTTGTTGACAGCGAAAATCAGGATGTAAAGGTTGATTTGTTCAACAAAGAACTGATAAGCAGCGATAATATGCTTAAGCTGAATATTACAGATGAAACAGAAATTATTTCCAAGGACGGTACAAAATTTGATGGAGAACTGGCAGACAAAAAGCTTGCGATTTTCTACGGTGTTTCTACAAAAAGTATTCCGGCACAAACTTCTCCGGACAAAGTGGTAGTATTGTCCCAGGAGGAAGCAGAACAGGAGAGTGAACCGTCTGCAGCAGATGTTTCGTCAATGGATATTATAGTTAACGGCAAAAATATAGAAACATTGCCGGCATTTGCCTACGAGGACGGAACAGTTATGGTTCCTGTACGTTCAATATCCGAAGCTCTTGGATGTGAAGTAGGATGGGATAATCAGCAGCAAAGAGTAGCTGTAGGGCAGGATGTTAATTTTAGAATAGGAGATTCTGTTTACACGAGTGGTGAAGCAGGATCTGTAGAATTCAGGAATGTTCCGGTACTGAAGGATGAAACGACTTATGTTCCCTTGGAATTTTTTAGTGATATTCTCAACGTAAGAGAAGCATCTGTCAGTGGATCACAAATATTAATAAATAGTGAAACTACAGAGAATAATATTTAACATTTAAACCTAATGTATACAGCAATATTTACAGGCAGAGAGTTACAGTGCTCTCTGCTTTTTATTTTTCCTTTATTTTGACGTAATTAAGGGTCTGTATATGTTGACATTATTTAAATGTATATCTATTATATAATCATGTTTCAAAATAAGATAATCGATAATAAACACGTAGTACAGAATGTTAGAGTTAATTGTATGAGAGGATGGCAGGAAAATGAGCAATAGAATTCAGGGGACGACAACTTTAATAGGTTTGTTGGGCTACCCGTCAAGGTATAGCAAATCACCGCATATGCACAATACTGCTTTTGAAGCATTAGGCTTGGATTATGTTTACATGGCTTTTGAAGTGGGGGACGGATTCATAAAAGAAGGTGTGGAAGCTATGAAAACACTTAATGCTGCAGGTTTCAACGTAACAATGCCTCATAAAAAAAGGGTTATGGAGTACCTGGATGAAATATCTGAAGAGGCGAAATTAATTGGTTCGGTAAATACAGTTAAGAATATAAATGGCAGATTGACAGGATATAATACTGACGGGAAAGGTTTTGTAAAGTCCTTGAAAGAAAATAAAGTGGATTTTAAAAATAAAAAAATAATTATTGCAGGAGGGGGAGGAGCAGCCAGAGCGGTGGCAACTCAACTTGCCATTGATGGAGCCGGCGAGATAGTTATTTTTAACAGAACTTTAAGTTCAGCTAAAGAAATTATTGATAATATTAATGAGAATATTTACTCTTGCAAAGGAACAGCCTTGGAATTGAATGAAGAAAGGATGAAGAAAGAAATAAAAAATTCTGCAGTATTTGTTAACTGCACTTCGTTAGGAATGGAACCAACAATAGACCAGTCTGTAATATCTTCGACTGAAACGCTGCACAGAGGATTATTTGTTGCGGACATAGTTTATAATCCAGAAAAAACAAAACTACTTAAGATTGCGGAAAAGACAGGGTGTAAATATATGAACGGCCTTATGATGCTGATCTGGCAAGGGGCCATAGCATTTAAAATATGGACAGGAAGGGATATGCCCGTAGAATTAATAAGGAAAGAAATTTTTAATTATTAATTTATTGATTACTATATGATCGAGAAAGAAAGGATTAGAAGTTGAATGGGATGATTTATGAAAATAATAAAAGTTAAAAATTTAAAAATAGGTGAGGGAAGGCCTAAAATTATTGTTCCTATTGTTGAAAGAAGTAAAGATAAAATTATAGAAAAGGCAATAAGCCTTAAAAATAATTTGAAAATAGACACGGTAGAATGGAGAGCCGATTTTTATGATGATGTTTTTAACAGGGGTGAATTGTCTGTTATGCTTAAGAAATTAAGAGAAATAATCCCGGATACTCCTATCCTGTTTACCTTTCGAACCAAGAAAGAAGGAGGAGAAAAGGGCATATCTATGAATGAGTATATTGAATTAAACAAATTAGCTGCTGACAGTAAGAATGTTGATTTTATTGATGTAGAGATTTTTAATGAAGCGGCAGGGGAAAATATTAAAAACATTCATGATGCAGGGGTTTTGAGTGTAGGGTCTTATCATGACTTCTTTAAAACACCGTCTAAGATGGATATAATGAAGATATTTTGCAAGATGCAGGATATGGGTGCAGATATACTAAAGGTAGCGGTTATGCCTGAAAACACTGAAGATGTACTCACCTTACTTTCGGCAGAAAATGAAATGTATACAAAATATGCGGACCGTCCGATTATAGCCATTTCAATGTCATCGTTAGGTATTATAAGCAGACTTTCCGGAGAGGTATTCGGATCTTCAATGACGTTCGGGTCCTTATTCCGGATATCAGCACCGGGGCAGATCCCTGTTGAACAGTTGTATGATTCTCTAAATATGCTGCATAGTTCCCTATGTTTTAGTAAAAAGAAAAATTAAGAAAAACTTCTTTCTAAAATACAAGAACTTATGATACAATGATTTGTGCAATAAACATAGGTGTATTATATATAATAATACAATTGTTTTGCTTATTTGTCATTTTAATTACAAATGGTTACCATTATAAATATGCATGTAACGCACTAAATTAATTAAACGCTAATTTCTTTGATGATTATCAATTTATAAACTAAAAATTTAGGAGTATGTATGAATATTTTAGTTACACTTGATTCCAATTATGTTGAACAGTTAATAGTTATGTTGACTTCGTTACTTATGTCAAACATTAACGAAACCTTTGATGTATATGTTGCTAATTCCTCACTGGACGATGAAGATTTTAGTTTGGTAAATAATTGTGTTGACAGAGAAAGATGCAAAATCATCAATGTAAAGATAACTGATGGTATGTTTGTGGATGCTCCAATTACGGACAGGTATCCTAAGGAAATGTATTACCGGATTTTTGCTGCTTGTTATCTTCCTAAGGAACTGGACAGGATTTTGTATTTAGATCCTGACCTGGTGATAATAAATAGTATTGAGGATTTATATAATATGGACATGAGCAATAATTTTTTTGCTGCTGCCTCACATGTACATAGAAATTTAAAAATAATTAACGAGATTAGGCTTGATATGCCGGAGGACAGTACATACATTAATTCTGGAGTCATGTTATTGAATTTAAATGAGCTGAGATTAAGGCAGAACATACAGGAGGTTTATGACTATATTGAAAACTATAAGTTCTTTTTGGTACTTCCGGATCAAGATGTGCTTAATGGTGTATATGCTGACAGAACAGTTCATATTGATCCGCTGGTATATAATTTAAGCGAAAGATATTTAAATTTTTACAATGCAAACCCTATAAATATAAACAACAAAAAAGACATGAGATGGATAGCCCACAATACTTCCATAATTCACTACTGCGGGAGAAAGAAACCGTGGAAAGATGGATACAAAGGTGTTTTAGGTGTATTTTATTATTATTATGAAAATATAGTGCAGCGCAAAAAAATTAGCAAATTGAAAATTTAAGTTGCACCAAAAATTTATCATCTTAATAAACATTAATTATATATAGCAAATTTAATTTTTTGTAAGAAATTATTAAGAAATGATATTCAAAAAGATGATTTCATCAGAAGTCATTTTTTTTTACCATCATTATTCTGTATTCTTAAGTTAATATAAATCTGTACCTTTTGAAAGTGTCAGGAAAGCATATAATATTATTAATATTCTCAAGGAAGGAAATAAAATTATGGAAATCGTTCCAAAGATAGCGGCAATACATGACATATCAGGCATAGGCAGATGCTCTATGACAGTCATTATGCCTATTATGTCTGCTTTGGGGTGTCAGGTTTGTCCTTTACCTACAGCACTTCTCAGTAACCATTCGGAATATGAACATTTTTATTTTTTTGATTTTACGGATTATATGGAAGAATATTTCAGTTACTGGGAAAAAAATAATGCTGAATTTGATTGCTTGTACAGCGGGTTTATAGGCTCGGAAAAGCAAATTAACATAATAAATGATATAATAAATAAAGTTAAAATTAAAAACAACCCATTGATAGTGGTTGACCCGGTAATGGGGGATCACGGGCAGACATATAGGACGTATACAAAAAGAATGATCAAAAGAATGGCGTGCCTTGTCAATAAAGCCGATATTGTAACTCCCAACTTGACAGAAGCTAAAATATTGATTGGAGAGAAGTATACCGGCGAAGAAATAAGTATAGAAAAGGTTAAAGCATGTTTAAATAAACTTTGCAGCATGGGGCCCGGCAAAGCATTGATAACAGGCATTACTGATGATAGAGGGGAACATATTAATGCCTGTTTTGACAGTGAAACAAATGAATATTGGAAAGTATCATTCAATTACGTTGATAAAAGGTACCCTGGAACCGGGGATTTGTTTACATCTTTGTTTACGGGTTATTTATTGAATGGAAGAAAGCTTCCGGAAGCCATGGAAGAGGCATCCATCTTTGTATCAAAAGCGGTTCGTGCTACATATGATGCGGGGGCACCCAGTTCTGAGGGAGTTATTTTTGAGAAAATTATGAAAGAGGTTTACAATAAACCCATAAAATATAAATATTCGACAATATAAATAAAAATAAGACAATATAAGTCATAATAAACAAATGCTAAGGTATAATTATCCATTTAATTAGAAATTAATGGCTGATATTTCTTCTTTTTTTATGAAAAATGGGTATGTTTCCTAAAAATATGCAAATAATATGGTTGTTTTACAGGAAATTTACTTTTTATATACTATACATCCAAATAATTAAAAAAAGTTATAGCTGAAGGTACATCCTTAAGAAAAAATTAATTTGTATTATTAATACAATTGAGGTATAATATCATTCGTGTAAAAAAGATGGGATTTTGCATAGGGATTGCCTATAATGTGTGAGTTTATACTTATACAAAAAGTAAATTTTTTTCAGTAAAAATTTATACCTTTAATTGACAACGAGATTGTCAATTTCGGAAAACTTTTAAAGGTTGGTGGTAAAATGATAAGGAAAAGATACCCATTTTTTATTTTAGCAGTATTAATAATGAGCTTTATTGTAGTTTACTATAATAATGAAGAAAAATTTAATACTCTTGCGGAGGCTAAGGTCAGGCCTGTTGTTGATCCGGAAGTTCCGCTAAGAGAAGTAAAGTATGATATTGATAGAATCGGAGTAGAACACGACATAAAAATATTGTATAATGATAAACAGTACGTCGGATATGAACAGGTAGTTCAAAGGGGTTCAGACGGCATGAAAAAATCAGTCTACCAGGAATGCTATGTTGATGGAACAATGGTTTCGAAGTCTTTAGAGGAAGAAATTGTTTATATTGACCCGGTAGACGAAGTAATCGAAGTGGGGACCAAGGAATATGAAGTTGTTGCATCAAGGGGAAGCTTCAGATATGTGTCTGAACTTGATATGGTTGCAACGGCATATGATTTATCATATGAAAGTACAGGTAAATATCCCGGTGATCCCGACTATGGAATAACAGCATCTGGCACCAAAGCTCAGCCAGGTACGGTTTCGGTAGATCCAAGTGTAATACCGCTTGGTTCAAAGCTGTATGTAGCTTCAACAGATGGCAGTCCTGACTATGGCTACGCAACGGCCCTTGATACTGGAGGAGCGATTAAGGGCAAGCGAATTGACTTGTTTATTGGAGACGCAGTTGGTGTATCCAATTTTGGCATTAGGCAAGTAAAGGTTTATATTTTAGAGTAACTTTGGATAACATCAGAATTTAAAAAAAATAATAAAAAAGAAAAAATCTCTTCTAGCCAGGATTTTTTCTTTTTTTTGTATTCAAATTGAAAAAAATAGTGTATATTGTAACTATAACGTTTTAAATTATGGCATAATAAAAGGTAAAGGAGATTATGTTGATTAAAGAAATAATAGTGGTGGAAGGCAAGTCGGACATATCTGCAGTTAAAAGAGCAGTTGATGCTCAGGTTATTGCCACAAGCGGACTTGGTTTAAATAAGGATATAATAAGTGTGATAAAGAAGGCATCAAAAAATAGGGGGGTCATAGTATTGACTGATCCTGATTTTCCCGGGAAGAAAATAAGATATATGCTTTCGGCTGAAATTGGAAATTGCAAACATGCTTTTATTCCGAGAGATAAGGCAAAAAAGAACGGAAACATTGGCGTTGAAAATGCGTCTCCCAAGGATATAAGGGAAGCATTGAAAAATGCCAGAGCGGAAATATCTAAAAGCCAGGAGGAATTTACTTTAAACGATATGTTATACTATAAGCTTGTTGGAAATAAAAATGCATCGAAAATAAGGGCTGCAGTCGGGGACGAGCTTGGCATAGGTTACTGCAGTGCAAAGCAGTTTTTAAAAAGGCTTAATTCTTTTGGAATTACAAGAGAAGAGTTGGAAAAAGCAATTAAGAAATCGTATTAATGGGGCAGATAATAATGGATGAAAAGAAACTGTATTCACCGAGAGTGATGAAAGATATACTGGACAAGCATGGATTTAAATTCAGAAAAGGGCTGGGTCAGAATTTTTTAATAGATGGAAATATTATAAATAAAATAGCTGAGACTGCGGAATTAGATGAGAGCACAGGCGTATTGGAAATAGGTCCGGGATTTGGAGCATTGACTCAGGTTCTGTGCAGCAGGGCAAAAAAGGTGGTTGCTGTTGAGATTGATAAAAGCCTGAGAGAAGTGCACGAGGAAACGTTAAACTATGATAATTTAAGAATTATTTACGAAGATTTTATAAAAATGGATGTTAATAAACTTATTGAAGAAGAGTTTAACGGACTTGATGTTAAAATAGTAGCTAACCTTCCGTATTATATAACAACTCCCATAATTATGAAAATATTAGAGGAAAAATACAAAATATCTAAAATGGTGGTAATGGTTCAAAAAGAAGTTGCACAAAGGTTAAGTTCATCTCCTGGAAGCAGGGAATATGGTGCCATAACTTTGGCCGTACAATATAGGGCAAATACAAATATAGCAATGATTGTTCCAAATACAGTATTTGTACCCAGGCCTAAGGTGGATTCGGCAATAATAGAGTTTAATATATTGAGGGAGCCGAGAATTAAGGTTCAGGATGAAGCTTTGCTTTTTAACGTAATAAAAGCGTCTTTCGGCCAAAGAAGGAAGACACTTTTGAATGCCCTTAGCAATAATTTAAAAATATCAAAGGATATGATTAAAGGAGCGTTGGAGGGGGCAGGTATAGCTTCGGAAGTTAGGGGAGAAACGCTGAACCTTTACGAGTTTGGCAAAATATCTGATGAAATTAAAAAATTAATATAATAAATATAATAATAGAAATAAGGGGAGGATTTATGGAAATTTATACTAAGACAGGAGATAAGGGGCAGACGTCTTTGTATGACGGAACAAGAGTAGCTAAGGATTCGCTGAGGGTAGAATCTTATGGTACAATTGATGAACTGAATTCGTCTATAGGATTTGCAATGAAATTTGTTGAAGATGAAAACATAGTGGAATCCTTAAAAAGTATTCAGATGCGGCTTTTTTTTGTGGCGGGAGAGTTGGCAACTGTTGAAGAAGGAAAATACAAGTATAAAATCAGGGAAGAAGATGTGTCCGCCCTGGAAAAAATAATCGATGAATATATTCTTAAAATAAAAGGAGACGATAAATTTATAATACCGGGATCTTCTAAAGCAGCTGCAGCTTTGCATGTTTCAAGGACCATATGCAGGAGAGCTGAAAGAAGAATCATTGCATTGAAAAGAAATGAAGAAACAAGTGATGTTCTTTTGAAGTTTGTGAACAGGTTGTCTGATGTATTATACACCTATGCAAGATACCTGGAGAGCGAACTGCAGGAAATGGATTTTGAAAAAGCATATAACGAGAATTTATAACATAGAACAAAGTCACTTTGATTTTTAATTAATTTTTAAGATTTAAATTCTTTACAAAAAAATTTTTTGTGATATTATGTAACTTGATATGTTTTTATCGGAGGAGTTTAATTTGAGACGTTTTTTAAAAGTGTTTTTAACATCGCTCATTTGCTTTTCCTTGGTAGTGGCAGGAGGAGTATTTATGTATACTTCCTTTTATGGTGGTGAAAATGCCGATGCTACAGATATATTTAATATAATCAGCAAAGGTGAAGGAAAACGAATAAATGTGCTTTTATTGGGATTAGAGCATGAACGTTCTGATACTATAATGGTTATAAGCTATGATACAAAGGATAAAAAGGCTGATATTATATCTATTCCAAGGGATACATATGTTGAAAGGGACGGATTTGTAAACAGCGCAAATAATAAAATTAATTCTGTCTATACAGCAAAGGGAATAGAAGGATTAGAAGAAATTATTCGTAGTATAACGGGTATAGAAATAGATAAATACGTTACTATTGATTATAATGGTGTAAGAGCAGCAGTTGAAGCCATTGGTGGAGTTGAGGTAGATGTTCCGTTTCACATGAGGTACAGCGATCCTTATTCAGATCCGCCTTTGGATATTAATATCCCTGAAGGAAGACAGAAGATTGACGGCAGCAATGTAATGGAATTCTTAAGATTCAGGAAAACAAATTATCGAGGATACACCGATTACGGAGGTTCCGACTTAGAGAGAATAAATGCACAACAGGGATTTGTCAAGGAAGCAATAGATAAGGCATTGGGCTTCAGGCTTCCTGCAGTTATAAGTGAATTGTACCACAATGTTACAACTGATTTTTCATTGTCTGAAGTAACATCGTTGGCAGTGGGGAGCACAGGATTTTCAACGGATAATTTAAATTTTCACGTACTGCCCGGCAAATCAAAGACGCTGAATGGTCTTTCGTTTTATATTATGGATCAGGAAGAAACTGAAGACCTTGTATATGCTATACTTAATATTGATTAAACACAACAAAGATTTTAATGTAATACGTAATTAATAAAAAACTGCTTGGTTTTTAAAATCAGCAGTTTTTTATTATATATTTAAGGAATTAACTATTTATCTATTTATCTATTTATCTATCGTTTATTTTACTTGCTCAGCATTTCGTGAATTGATTCTGCGGCTTTTTTACCTGCTCCCATGGCAAGTATTACTGTAGCTGCTCCTGTTACAGCATCTCCGCCGGCATATACTTTTTCTTTTGTTGTTAATCCTGTTTCCTCATCAACAATAAGACATTTTTTCTTATTTACTTCAAGTCCCTTTGTTGTTGACGAAATAAGAGGGTTAGGAGATGTACCTAATGCCATAATGACCATATCCACATCTATTACAAATTCAGATCCTTTTATTTCTATAGGACGCCTTCTTCCTGATGCATCAGGTTTTCCAAGTTCCATTTTAATACACCTGATGCCATTTACCAATCCTTTTTCATCTCCAAGAATTTCTACAGGATTTGTAAGGAGATTGAATATTATGCCTTCTTCTTTAGCATGATGAACTTCTTCAGCTCTTGCAGGAAGTTCTTGCTCCGACCTTCTATATACTATATAAACTTCAGCTCCAAGCCTGAGTGCAGTTCTTGCGGCATCCATTGCTACGTTTCCGCCGCCTACTACGGCAACCTTTTTGCCTACACTTATAGGAGTATCATATTCGTCGTTGTAAGCTTTCATAAGATTATTTCTTGTTAAAAATTCATTTGCTGATAGGACTCCGTTAAGATTTTCTCCCGGTATTTCCATAAATTTCGGAAGACCTGCTCCGGAGCCTATGAAGGCAGCATCAAAATCTTCTTCCTCTAATAGCTCGTCCAATTTAACGGTTTTTCCTATTATTACGTTATTTTCTATTTTGACTCCTAATTTTTTAAGATTTTCCACTTCGTGTCCAACTATGCTCTTAGGCAGTCTAAATTCCGGTATCCCATAAACAAGTACTCCGCCTGATTTATGGAGAGCTTCAAATATAGTTACGTCATATCCAAGCTTAGCCAAATCTCCGGCACATGCAAGTCCTGCCGGTCCGCTTCCGACAACAGCTACTTTTTTGCCGTTTCCGGGTTTCCTTTCGGATAAATCTATATTATTTTCCCTTGACCAGTCAGCGACAAATCTTTCAATCTTTCCTATAGCTATGGCTTCTCCTTTTTTCCCGAGAACACATTTTTGCTCGCATTGAGTTTCCTGAGGGCACACTCTTCCGCATACAGCCGGCAATGAGCTTGATTTTGCTATTACCCTTGCAGCTTCTTCAAATTCGTGATTTTTGACATGGTGTATAAACTCAGGAATATTTATATTTACAGGGCATTGTGTAACACACATAGGCTTTTTGCAGTTAAGGCATCTTGATGCTTCTTGAACAGCCTCTTCCTCTGTATATCCCAAACAGACTTCTTTGAAATTTGTTGCTCTTTTTTTAGGGTCCTGTTCTTTGACAGGTGTTCTTTTCATTTTGTCAAATTTACTTTCCACTATTCGTCACCTCCTAATCCGCATTTACCGTGATGCGTATCGCCTTCTTCAGCTCTCAGAAGTTTTCTTCCTTCTTCTGTTTTGTACAGAGTTTGCCTTCTCATGGCTTCTTCAAAGTTTACAAGGTGTCCGTCAAATTCAGGACCGTCAACACACGCGAACTTAACTTCTCCGCCTACAGTTACCCTGCAGCCTCCGCACATTCCTGTTCCGTCTACCATTATAGGGTTTAAACTTACAATTGTTTTTATACCATATTCCTTTGTAAGCTTTGATACGAATTTCATCATAATCATAGGTCCTATGGCTATTACCAGATTGTATTCTTTTTTCTCTTTATCTATAAGATCTTTGAGGAGATCTGTTACAAAACCCTTATATCCATAGGTGCCGTCATCTGTAGCAATATACAGTTTTCCTGCAACGGCTTTCATTTTTTCTTCTAGAAGGAGGTAATTTTTTGACTTGCATCCTACTATTGCATCAGCTGATATACCATGCTCATGAAGCCATTTTAACTGTGGGTATACAGGAGCTGCACCTACGCCGCCGGCTACAAAAATTATTTTTTTCTTTTTTAATTCTTCTATATCATCATTTACAAATCCGGATGGCTTCCCTAATGGGCCTACAACATCGGAAAAATATTCACCTGCTTCATATTTTGCCATCCTTTGAGTTGAATATCCAACAGTTTGAAATACTATTGTAACGGTTCCTTCTTTTTTGTCATAGTCGCATATTGTAAGGGGAATTCTTTCTCCCTTTTCGTCCATTTTTACAATAAGAAATTGTCCGGGCAGTGCAGATTTTGCAATCCTGCGTGCTTCTATGACCATAAGATAAATATTGGGAGCTAAAACTTCTTTTTTTGTTATCTTATACATTGCTTTCCTCCAATAAATTTATTTTCAGATTATCTTCCCACTTTGCCTATTATATATCTGTATATTGTAAAAGTCAAGGAAACACATTGCAGCAAAAAGTGTTTATAAACAGCCGTTCACGTTACAAATGCAGACTTGTAGAGTTAAATACATAATTGTTAATTAATAATCAATGATTTTAAAGGAAAAAGGATACTGCCGTTAAGAAAAGTACCCTTTTCCTGTTAAAATATTAAGTTTTACAGAGTATGTTGCTTTTAGAAAATATCATTATCAGTAGGAGCCTGATTTTGTTTGCTCATTAGCATTTTTTCTCCCATACGTACCATTTCTCTGACGCTGAGACCATTTACAACAGCAGGATACATTTCGGATGTTGCACCGCTTACTGCTGAAATGCCCATATCTTGGGCTATTTCCATTTTTAAATTATTTACAGCCTGCTGAGCTTCAGGAACTACCAATTTATTTCTTTTGCTCATACTACACAGCTCCTTTCATTTTATGAAGCTATATAGTTATTATTATCTGTTATAAAAAAAATAAACTGATAAAAATTTCAAAAAATTATAATAAATTATAAAATAAATTATAATAAATATAAGCAAATGGCCCAAATCCATGATTTGGGGCCAGTGCTTTAATCTCTTTATACTATTATCTTGGGACTGTAGTAGGTGTTGTCAGATTGCTCCATGGGCATCTGCAGCTTCTTCTGCCACAGGTGTCATTACAGCGTGTTCTACAAGGTCCGGATACATAGCTATTACATTCGTATTCTGCGCCGGCCGTATTATCGCATCGCCTGTCGATAATATCCAATAGATCATTACATCCAATATTGTCTCTGCATGGACAGTCGCACGGGCTTGGGCATCTTGCACAACCAGGGCCTCTTAATGCAATTTTCGGAATATTTTCTGTTCTATCACAGTTGCAATTACAATTACATCTATTGTGCTTGTTACATCTATTACACATTCATAACACCTTATTCTATTTTGAATTTTGAGCCAAGCTCATTAATATAATATTCCGGTAGGTATAAAGTGTTACGACATGTCTATATTTTTTATTGTTATATTATTATAATAATGATATGATTGAAATTAAGAATAAACTTGTAGAATAATATTTAGTATACCTTTTAATGATAATAGTTTATAAAATACTGTTTTTTATGGTGAACATATGAATATTACAATAATTTCAGTAGGGAAAATAAAAGAAAAATTTTTCACGGATGCAATAAAAGAATATAAAAAAAGACTATCACGATTTTGCAGGCTGACAGAAAAAATAATCCTTGACGAGAGAGCAGACGAAGGCTTTTCTCAGTCCGAAATAGAACAGGCTAAAATAAAAGAAGGAATTAAAATTCTAGATAAAACTCCTAAAGCTTCTTATGTTTTTGCACTTGACATTAGAGGGGAACAATTAAGTTCAAAAGAGCTTGCGAAAAAAATAGATACATTGGCAATTGACGGAAGACCGGACATAGCATTTATAATCGGCGGTAGTAATGGACTGTCCCATGATGTGCTGAACGCTGCTGATTTTAGGCTTTCTTTTTCAAAAATGACATTCCCTCACCAGCTTTTTAAAGTTATATTGATGGAGCAAATTTACAGAGCGTTTAAAATTATTTCCGGAGAAACTTATCATAAATAGCAGTTAGTTCTGATAGGATTTAAGTTCATTATACCTTGTGGATCGAAGGTTCTAAAATAGAAATGTCCATAAGAATTAAGGATTTATTAATTTTTTATATGTGATATAATAGATGGAGATGAAGAGGGTACAAGTATGTCTGATTTAAGAAGTATTGTTATAGGCATTGTTTTAATGTTAAGAAAATATACCTGTATTGATATTACCGTATACGCAGAAACAAGTGAAGGTGATTACAAAAACGGGATTTTTGCTTTGCCTTTAATAGGGTTTGCCGTTGGATTTGCTGCATTCCTTATTTCCCTCCTGAAAGTTTTTTATGATAGATTTTTTGTAAGTGTACTGATTCTTTCATATTATAATATAATAACCAAGACTATAAACATGAGAGATACCTATACAACATTTAACTATTACATAAAACCAAAGAATCAATCTGATAAGTTATCAGGTATAATAGGAATTGTATTAATTAATTTAATGTATTTTTCACTTTTCAGTATTGTCCCTTCATCTGCATTAATTGTTATGGCTGTTACGGGATATAGCTGTCTCATAATAGTAAGTCCCATTATAAACAGGAACAAAGATAACACTACAATAATAAAATACTGTGGCAAGTACCATGTTGCAGCTGCTTTTGCAATTTCATTTTTCATAGCTTCTATTTTTAATTACAAGCTGGTCATTCCATTGTCATTAACCTACATACTGTCCATCATGGCTGTTAGTATTCTTGATGAAAAGATCAAGCTTTTTCCCAGCTCAATAGAAGGTACTATAATAGAAATTGCTCAGTTGCTGTTTTTAATAATAACATGTTTGCTAAAAATATAAAATTGGAATAACATTATGAATATTATGAATTGCTATAGCCGAAATATTCAGTCATGACTGTAATGCACAGACTTATTGATAAAAAAGAGGAAAAATTATGATAAAAAAAGAGAGAAAGAAAAGAAACTGGAGAAATATAATGGGGTGGTTTCTTTTTATTACTCTCCTGTTATCTATTGTTTATACAATAATAGGAATAATAAGGGCACCTTCAGAACCTGTGAAAACTGAATCTCATGTAAAAGTTAAAAGTGATTATACTTTAATGCTTATTCAGTGTGTATTAGGACTGATTGTAATGATGCTTCCGTCAATTATTGAGCATAAGTTCTCTATAGACATACCGAATAATATGGAGGTTGTATATTTAATTTTCCTTTATTGTGCAATATATTTAGGAGAAGTGCGGAATTTTTATTACGTAATACCTCACTGGGATACAATATTGCATGCGTTTAGCGGAGCTATGCTGGGAGCTATGGGGTTTTATGTAGTAAGCTTTTTAAATGACCGCAGTTATGTGAACTTAAGCCCGTTTTTTGTTGCAATGTTTGCTTTTTGCTTTGCGATGACAGCTGGAGCAATATGGGAAATTTATGAATTTATTGCAGACGGTATCTTTTCTTTGAACATGCAGAAGCATACTCTGGAAAACGGAATTCCGCTAATTGGGAGAGATGCACTTAAAGATACGATGAAAGATATAATTGTGGATGCACTTAGTTCTCTTGCAGTTTCGTCCGCAGGGTATTATCAGCTAAAAAAAACTAACGATAACACTATGTGATGTGTTAAATTGATTGTGTAATTATAGAAACTCAGGACAGCCATTTCGACTGTCCTGAGTTTCTATAATTACTGTTTTTTAGATTGAATTTCACGAGTATTTGTAACTGCACATATTATAAGTCCTATAATTAATCCTGCTGCCATCGGTATAACCCAGCCCATTCCAAGTTCGAAAAGCGGCAGGTTATTTTTATAAAAGCTAAGAATATTTTGTACAAATTCTAGGTTTTTTATACCATCAGGCATTGCGTTGAGCATATCGGCAAAGCTCACAATAATTGTAAATAATGTAGTTGTCACATATACGACTTGCCTGTCTTTAAATAGAGGCGAGATTAATCCTAATATTATTATTGCTATTGCTAAAGGATATAAAAACATCAATATAGGTATAGAAAAAGAAATAAGATGCGTTAAACCTAAATTAGCAGCAAAACTTGCAAATACAGTGAATATAATAACATATACCTTGTAACTAAATGTATTTGGGAATATTTTACTAAATGTTTCTGCACAGGCAGTGATTAAGCCGATTGCCGTTTTTAGGCATCCTATGGTTATGATTAATGCCAAGAGAATACTGCCGAAGTTCCCAAAATAATAACGTGAAATCTGTGCCATTGCAATTCCTCCGTTTGATGACATCTCAAACTGTGAAATGCTTGTTGTTCCTAAGTATGAAAGACTTGCGTATATTGCAGACATAAGTATTATAGTAATGATGCCTGCTTTTACAGTGTGCAGTGCAATATTGCCGGGTTCTTCAATTCCCAGTCCTTTTATGTTCTGAACCACAATTATGCCGAAGGCAAGTGAAGCCAATGCATCCATAGTGTTATACCCTTCAGTAAACCCTTTAAAAAACGGTGATGTTGCATATATTCCATTTACAGGGGCAGAACTGATACTTCCCATAGGTTTTAAAAAGTTCATTAGGATTAAAGCACCTAAGAACACTAAAAATAATGGAGTTAGAACTTTTCCAACCCATGTCAGTATTTTATTTGGGCGCAAGGCAAAAAACAATGCTGCCGAGAAAAACAACACAGTAAATACTGCAAGTGCAAAGGCCATATGTTCATCTGATATGTAAGGTGCAATCCCTACTTCAAAAGAAACTGTTCCTGTTCTCGGAAGTGCGAAGAAAGGTCCTATAGTCAGGTACAATAAAACTGTAATGATATACCCGTAAACAGGGTGAACCCTGCTGGCTAAATCAAATAATCCATCACTTTTAGATGCTCCAATTGCTACAACACCTAAAAACGGAAGTCCAACTCCTGTTATTAAAAAACCGATTGTTGCAGGTATAATGTTTGCTCCGGCCTCTTGTCCCATATGAATTGGAAAAATTATATTTCCGGCACCGAAAAACAGTCCAAACAACATTGAACCTATAAGTACATTTGATGAAAAAGGTAATTTTTTTTGCATTTATGCTCCTCCTATCTGTTATAATTTAAAAATAATTCCATAGTTAAAAAATAGAATTTCTTCATATTGTACATTCAACTAAAATCAAATGCAAGGAAATTTTTAAATTTTTATGTTAATTGTGAAAAAATTAGAAATTCAGGCTGTAAATCGTTTTATCCCTCACAGGCGGCAGTAATTTTGAAGATTAGTTCACCATATTTTATAACACGGAAAAACTTGTTGAACTTAATTCTATTGTACCTAATGAAATTAATGGCCAAACAGTTGAATTTGAAAAGTAATCTCCTGTGATTGGCAGTTGATTGATACTAACGTTCTTATTTCCACAAATACAAGCTTGAAAAATTTTGACAAATAAAATTGATTATAGTATAATCAATTTTAGAATTTTGCGGGCTTTCTCGTTTCTATAGGCCGGAAAGCTTGTTTTATATTATAAATTATAAGAGGTATCATATGGAAAACAAAAAGGTAATATTCAGCGGTATGCAGCCGTCGGGGTCGCTTACATTGGGAAATTATTTAGGGGCGCTTAAAAACTGGGTAAGGCTTCAAAGTAAGTATGACTGTTATTATTGTGTAGTTGACATGCATGCCATTACTGTACCGAAAGAACCGAAGAATTTAAGGAAAAATACCCTTGAAATTCTTGCCAACTACATTGCGGCAGGGCTGGACCCTGAACAAGTTACCTTGTTTATACAGTCCCATGTATCAGCTCATGCAGAACTTGGCTGGTTATTAAACTGTTTTACGTATTATGGAGAACTGGGAAGGATGACTCAGTTTAAAGAAAAATCCAGGAAGCTTGAAAGCAGCTCAATACCTGCCGGACTTTTTAATTATCCTGTATTGATGGCTGCAGACATACTATTGTATCAGGCTGACTTAGTGCCCGTTGGTGAAGACCAAAGGCAGCATTTAGAGATTACAAGGGATATAGCACAAAGATTCAATAATCGTTTCGGTAATACGTTCAATGTACCTGAAGCGTACATATCAAAGGACGGTGCGAAAATAATGAGCCTTCAAGATCCTGAAAGCAAAATGTCAAAATCTGATTCAAATGAGAATGCATTTATAATGCTCATGGACGATTCGGATACAATAAGAAGAAAATTAAAAAAAGCAGTAACAGATTCAGAAGGTGTTGTCAGATACAGCAATGATCAGCCCGGAGTGAAGAACCTAATAAATATTTATTCTAAAATAACCAGCAAGACACCTGATGATATAGTTGCTTCTTACGAGGGAAAAGGATATGCTCAGTTTAAAGATGATGTGGCGGAAGTTATAATCAGTGAATTAAAACCCCTTCAGGAAAAAATAAATTACTTATTAAAAAACAAAGATTATTTGGAAAAAATTTATTTATACGGGGACGAAAAAGCTGAAGAGGTTGCACGAAAAACTCTTAGGAAAGCTTATAAAAAAGTTGGTTTTATACCAAGAAAGTAATTAAATATATTATTATAAAAATTGTTTTATATGGAGGGGAAATGTTAGCTGTTATAAATGGTTTTATTAAGACTATGACGGGAGAAGATATATCTGACGGACAAATAATTATTGAAGAAGGCAAAATAAAAGAGGTAGGGAAAAACCTGAATATACCCGAGGGTACGGAAATTATAGATGCAAAAGGTTTTTTGATTACTCCTGGGCTAATCGACGGTCACTGTCACATAGGCATGTGGGAAGAAGGCATAGGATTTGAAGGGGATGACGGAAACGAAGATACTGATCCCATAACTCCTCAGTTACGAGCAATAGATGCAATCAACCCTATGGACCAGGGATTTTGTGATGCGGTTGAAGGCGGCGTAACCACAGCTGTAACAGGTCCGGGAAGTGCCAATGTTATGGGAGGTACATTCCTTGCCATGAAAACATATGGCAGAAGAGTCGACGACATGGTTATAAAAGACCCTGTTGCGATGAAAATTGCTTTTGGCGAAAATCCAAAAAGAGTTTATGATGAGGAGCATAAGTCTCCGGTTACGAGAATGGCAATTGCAGCACTTTTGAGAGAAACATTATTTGAAGCCAGGCAGTACATGGATGATTTGGAAGCGGCAAAGAAGGAGCCTGAAAAGAAACCTGATTTTGATATGAAACTTGAAGCTTTGCTGCCTGTCATGAGAAAGGAAATTCCTTTAAAGGCACATGCTCACAGAGCTGATGATATTTTTACGGCACTTAGGATTGCCAAGGAATTTGATTTGGATATTACATTGGATCATTGTACAGAAGGACATTTGATTGTTGATGAATTAAAAAAGGCCGGAAAACCATGCTTGATCGGACCCACGTTTGGTTCCCGTTCCAAGTATGAGCTTAAAAACAAAAGTTTTGATACACCGAAGATATTATTTGATGCTGGTCTGAAAATTGCCATAATAACCGATTCCAGTGTTATTCCTATTCAGCATATACCTATGTGCGCCGGAATGGCAGTGAAAGCCGGGCTTCCCGAAAAGGAAGCATGGAAGGCTATAACAATCAATCCTGCCGAAATTGCAGGTATCTCCAAAAGGGTAGGAAGCATTGAGACAGGAAAGGATGCAGATTTGGCAATATTTAAAGGGAATCCATTATCGGATGTATATTATGAAACGTCAATGACGATTATAAACGGCAAAGTTGTATATAAAAATGATAAAGTATTATAATTATCTGTATATTTTATATTAATGCTAGATTTTTAGAACTGTATGAATAGATAAACTATTTTATATAATTAAGTAGTAAAAAGGCACCATGAAATGTTGGGAATATTTCTGATTTTTGTATTGTACCTAAAGTCGACTTTTAAATAATTTTAAGGCTGCAGTATTCGACAGATTAAATGTCGAATACTGTTTGTTTTACACATTTACACAATCCTTCCTTTACGGAAGGCGGTTGAGAATTTTCTGGTGTGCTTATCTCTTCCAAGAAGAGCTTCAGTAGCAAATATTGAACTCATAACTCCCTTGTCTAAAGGATCCATAATAGCAGAGTCCATACCTTCATAAATTGCTAAAGTCATAAAATTTTGATTGATGATCTTTCTTGCAGGCATACCAAAAGAAATATTACTAAGTCCAGATGTTACTTTGATAGTAGGGTAAATTGCCTTAATTTCTTTTATACTTTTAATGAAATTAAGAAAAGAATTATTATCTGTTGAAAGAGCCATTACTAATGGATCAATATGTATTTTATTTAAGGCAATTCCATATTTTTTTGCTTTTTCAACTATATTTTTTGTAATTTCAACCCTTGTAGCTACGTCTTGTGGAGTGCCGTGTTTGCTGTCACAAGTCAAAGCTATTATTCCCCAATCAGTTCCTTCAATAAGAGGGAAAATAATATCACATTTATCTTTATCAGTTCCTGGTATTTTTTCTAAATTTACAGAGTTAATTAGGCCAGGTTTTTTAATAAGAGGAAGTACCTCTTTTAAAAAGAATGGGTTGGGACTGTCAATACAAATTGGAATATCTACTGTATCCTGTACTATATCAATTAACCACTTTAATGCCTCCACTTCTAATTCAGGAGCTGTAGCTGCACATACGTCAATATAATTTGCTCCTGCTTCAGACTGTTTAATGGCTCTATTTCTGATGAATTCTGCATTTTTTTCTTTAATTGCTTTTTTTACAGAAGGAATTATTCCATTAATTTTTTCTCCAATAATGATCATAAATTTTACCTCCAAGCGTATTATTTATCTTACTTAGCTTTGTATTTTTCCCATTTTAACTTACCCATTTTTGGCAAGTTCTTACACCCTCTGCGGCATTTGTAGTAAAAGAATTTGCTCCGATATTTTTACATGCTTCTTTTGTTACAGGATTTCCGCCTATGATTATTTTTATATTGTCTCTTAGCCCGGCTTTTTTTAAGCCATCAACAGTATCTTTCATAGAATCTAAAGACAAGGTAAGTACACCGCTCATTCCAACAATATCAGGTTTTACTTCTTTTACTTTATCAACAATTGCATTTACCGGTTGATCAATACCTAAATCGTGAACTTCAAATCCGGCTGCCTCGGCCATGCTCTTAAATATATTTTTACCTATATCATGAAGATCCCCATGTACAGTTGCTAATACTATTGATCCAAGTTTATGTTCTTGCTTAGATCCAATTACCGGCTTTAGGATATTTATGGCATCCTTCAGTAGTTCTCCTGCAAAGATAAGATCTCCTACGAAATAATCTCCTTTATCAAATAAATCTCCTACTATTTCCATGCCTTCCTGACAAGCTGTTACAGCAGCTAATGCTTCCTCTTCTGAAGGATTACCTGCTACAAATTCATTTAACATTTTAAATATCGTATCTTCTTCTAATTCCCCTACTGCCTGCGTTAATTTTTCTAAATTCAGCATTTATTTTTCCTCCTTATAATTATTAAGACTCTCGGAATACTCCGAGTTAGTCAGTGCAAGGTTTTACCTTGTCACCC
>ENA-UOOE01000747-UOOE01000747.1-fermentation-metagenome-genome-assembly--contig:-NODE-747-length-29956-cov-6.672687_pt1 | contig 29956 bp, 25 predicted proteins | sample MGYA00245776_ERZ724021 | MGnify/ENA primary metagenome ERZ724021 (study PRJEB28704, sample SAMN03018321) | fermentation metagenome | biome: anthropogenic terrestrial biome; feature: soil; material... | reverse complement strand
TCTAAATAAGTTGTACTTATCATTTTCCTCTGTTTAATTTTCAAGGATCATTTTGTCGCCTCATCTCAACGACTTTTTTAGCATAACATATTTTTTTACTAATGTCAACATTTTTTTTAATCTGCACTACAATTCGTAATTTGAAATTAAATAAAAAATTTCTCAACGAAGCAATACGGCTTTAGGAGATTTCAAAGGCTAATATTTATATAAAAATTTTGGATATTTAATGTATAAATTGTATATTACGAATTGCAGTAATTTAGCTTATTTAACTGATTATAATTTATCACATATGCTGCCTATCGGCAAGTGCTATCCATCTCCCACCTAATGATGATGGGATAATTTCCTATATTAAATTAAATTATCCACATTAATCATCATCTCTTAAAACATTTAAATTTTTTCCTTCCATAACTTTGTTCATGTTTCTAACAGCACACATCTTTCCACACATAGTACATGTATGTTCATCTTCCGGCTTTGATTCTTCCCTATATCTTCTTGCCTTTTCCGGATCTATAGATAAATCAAATATTTTTTCCCAATTAAGCTCTCTTCTAGCCTTACTCATAGCATTGTCCCAATCTCTTGCACCTTTTATTCCCTTGGCAATATCTCCTGCGTGAGCTGCAATTTTAGCGGCTATAATTCCTTCCTTCATATCATCTAAGTTTGGAAGCCTTAAATGTTCCGCTGGAGTTACATAACATAGAAAATCTGCTCCTGAACATGCAGCTATTGCTCCTCCTATAGCCGATGTAATATGGTCATACCCTGGAGCTATATCTGTAACTAAAGGTCCTAACACATAAAATGGTGCATTATGGCACAATTTCTTTTCTAACTGCATATTTGATTTTATTTCATCCAAACTCATATGTCCTGGCCCTTCTATCATAACTTGTACATTTCTTTTCCAAGCTCTTTTTGTAAGCTCTCCTAATGTCATAAGTTCCTTAATTTGTGAGGCATCTGTAGAATCTTTTATAGCCCCTGGTCTGCAAGCATCTCCTAAGCTTATAGTTACATCATATTTTTCACATATATCTAAAACCTTATCAAAGTGCTCATAAAAAGGATTTTCTTTTTCGTTTAATTCCATCCAAGCGTATATTAAAGCCCCTCCTCTAGATACAATGTTCATAAGTCTTTCATTTCTCTTAAAAATTGCTGCAGTTTCTCTATTTATACCTGCATGAATAGTCATAAAATCCACACCATTTTGCGCATGTTTTTCGATTACACCCAAAAGTTCTTCTTCAGTTATGTCTTTTAATTCTTTATCATAAAATCCTACTGCATCATACATAGGCACTGTTCCTATCATAGCAGGTGACATTTCTACTAGTTTAGTTCTAAATTCTTCAGTTTTTCCAAAGCAGCTTAAATCCATTATGGCTTCTGCTTTCATTTTCAAAGCTGTCTTAACCTTTTCTAATTCATCATTTATGCAATTGCAATCCTTTGAAATTCCTAAATTTACATTTATCTTGGTTTTAAGTCCTTGTCCTACACCTTCTGGATCTAATGCCTTATGATTTTTATTAGCTGGTATTACAACTGATCCATGTGCAACTAATTCCATTAATTGTGACAACTCTACATTTTCTTTAAAAGCTACCTTTTCCATTTCCTTTGTAATTATGCCCTTTTTAGCAGCGTCCATTTGTGTTGTGTAATTCACTTTAAACATCTCCTTTAATATATTTTTTAACAACCTATATTAAATTTCTATGCTGTACGCATCATACAGGACTTGGATTTACTCATACTTATAAAAAAGAGGAAGACTTTTCCCCTCCCTCATACTCGTCACCATACAATGAAAAAATACAACCCTATAAAGTTGTATTTTAAAACTATATAAGCACTTCCCTACGCTGGAATTATCCAAATCAGGTATGAGGGTCAGAACTAACAGTTCTATCTCAGCCTATAAATATAGACCCCCCTAGTATTATTTAATTTTCTATATAAAACATATCATATATGGTTAATTTTTTCAACTACAAATTCTTATCTTCAATAAGTATCTATTTTAAAATACAATTTTTAAATTCTAATAATTTATTTGTATGTATAAGTTAACTTACGCCTTACAATTTCTATACATCACATTAATAGTATTAAATATTCATAACTTTAGTAAAATATAATATAAGTATTACTGCTCCTACAAATATTCTATATACAGCAAAGACCCTCATTGGTTTTCGTTTTAAAAAATTGATAAACTTTTCTACTACAACTAATGCTACTATAAACGAAACTATGAATCCAACTGCCAGAGCAATAACTTGAGAAATATCCATAGATACATTTACTTTTATAAGTGACCATCCTGATGCTGCTATCATAGTAGGTATAGCAAGGAAAAAAGAAAACTCTGCTGCAGCTACATTTGTAAGTCCACTTAACCATCCACCCATTATTGTAGACGCAGATCTAGACATTCCTGGCCAAAGTGATAGACATTGAAAACATCCTATCTTAAATGCTTGTACCAGGTTTACATTTTCAATTCTATTTGTACTATTTCCCCTTCTGTATTTGTTCTCCATATATATCATAAGAAAGCCACCAAATACTAGCGCACAGGCAACAGTAATTGGATTAAACAATTTGCTTTGAATTAAATCATTAAGAAGTACTCCTGCAATAGCAGAAGGTATAAAAGCAACTAAAATAGTAAACCAAAGTTTAAATCCCCATTTTCCAGGTTTAAGATTCTTAAGTGAATTAAAAATTTTATCCCAGTAGAGTACTACTATGGCAAGTATGGCACCTAGTTGAATTACTACTTCAAACATATCTATATAAGCCCCATTATATGTTGGTGCTTTGAAGTTTATCAGATTTCCTACTATTATGATATGACCTGTCGAAGATATTGGCAGGAACTCTGTTATTCCCTCGACTACTCCAATAACAGCAGCTTTAATAATAAATAATAATTCCATTAACTTCACTCCCTTGTTAGGTTTTATAAACAAGTATCATTATACTATCATTATAAGTTTTTTTACAACATATATATTATTAATAATAAGTAAAATTTAAATATATAACTATTCCTTACTTTACATTATAAATAAAGGATTTAGCAATAAAATTGAAATCAATTCATTACTAAATCCTATTTTTATTATTAAATCTTGTGGAGTTAAAACTCCATCTGATACCAAGAACTATGTTTATAGAGTTCCTTTAACTTCAGGTCCAGCTTTTGCTATATCTTCCGAAACATCTTTAAACTTTTGAAAGTTTTTACTAAACTTTAGTGCCAGCTTTTCCGCTGTTTTATCATAAGCCTTTTTATCCTGCCATGTATTTTTAGGATTTAACATTTCATCCGGTACACCTGGGCATTTTGTAGGCATCATAACTTTAAATACAGGATGTTCTACAAAATCCACATCTTTGAATTTTCCGTTTAAAGCTTCTTTAATCATAGCCCTTGTATATGAAAGTTCTATTCTATCTCCATTTCCATATCCGCCGGATAGCCATCCAGTATTTACCAAATACACCTGAGTGTTATACTTGTCTATTCTTTCACCTAACAACTTTGCATATACAGCAGGATTCATTAGCATAAAAGGTTCACCAAAACAAGAGGAAAAAGTAGCTTGAGGCTCAATTATTCCTCTTTCAGTTCCAGCTACCTTGCTGGTATATCCAGACATAAAGTGATACATTGCTGCTTCCTTAGAAAGCTTTGATATAGGAGGCATTACCCCAAAGGCATCTGCAGTTAAAAATATTATAGTCTGTGGATTTCCTCCTACGCCACTCTCTTCTATATTATCTATATAATTTATAGGATAAGCTGCCCTTGTATTTTCTGTATACCTATCATCATTATAATCAGGGACTCTATTCTGATCTGCAACTACGTTTTCAACTACAGTTCCAAATTTTATAGCATTATAAATCTGTTTTTCTTTTTCTTTGTCAAGTCTTATAGCTTTAGCATAGCAACCACCTTCGAAATTAAATACACCTTCATTAGACCATCCATGTTCGTCATCACCAATCAATCTTCTTTCTCCATCAGCTGATAAAGTAGTTTTTCCCGTTCCTGACAATCCAAAAAATAAGCAGGTTTTGTCATCTTGTCCTATATTAGCAGAACAATGCATAGGCATGACCCCTTTTTGTGGAAGCAAGAAGTTCATTACTGAAAATACTGATTTTTTTATTTCTCCTGCGTAACTGGTTCCTCCTATTAATATAATCTTTTTATCAAAATTTATCAAAACGAAAGCATCCGAATTTAAACCATCTTCTTTTCCCTTAGCCTTAAATCCAGGTGCTGATATAATATTAAATTCAGGAACAAAACACTTTAAGTCATCCTCCGTTGGTCTTCTAAATAATTGATTTGCAAACAATGCCTGCGATGCTTTTTCGCATATTACTCTTATAGGAAGCGTATATTTTTTTAAAGCCCCAACAAATCCATCAAATACAAAAATGTCTTTATCTTTTATATAATTTAAAATCTTATCATACATTCTATTAAAAATATCTTCTTCTATAGGAAGATTTACATTTCCCCAATTTATTTTGTCCCTAATACTTTCTTGATTAACTATAAATCTATCTTTAGGAGATCTTCCTGTATACTTTCCAGTATTAATCATAAGAGCTCCTTTATTTGATAAAAATCCTTCTCCACGTTTAATTGAAAATTCCGTTAATTCTGCTGGTGATAAATTTTTATACATATTCCTGTATTTATTAATATTTAAATATGATAAGTCAATATTCATGATGTTTCCCCCTAAATTAGTTTATATTTATATATTACACCATTTATAGAAAAATGCAATAAAAAAATTATTTTAAGCTTAATTTAAAAGTATTTTATATACTATGTCTTAAATAATATACTATATAGCCTGTTTATTTTTATATGTACTATATTAAACCTACATATTTTTTAATATAAGCTATACTTTTTATGTGTAAATTATGCTGATAATGAATTGTTTTTTTTCGAACTTGCAAAACTATCTGATAAATTATTTTCCATGTTATGACTTATTTAACTGTGTCTTCATATTATAATAGTTTGAAGGCTTTACATAGATATTTTTTAATTATACATTTTTTCGAATGCTTATTCTTACATTCTATCAGTAAACCTAAGAAATACAGTAAATTTACAACTTTTTGATGTAAATTTTGTAATATTGTATTATAATATTGTATTATAATATTAAGAGTTATTTACTTGCTCATGTATTTGTTATGTAATATATTTCAATCTTATAAACTTATGACAAGCAAATATTTAAAGTAAATAATCAAATGCTTTACTTAAGTTGAAGGTGGTGTTAAAAATTAACATAAAATCTTTTTTTAGCATTATTATTTCCAAAATCGTAATAAAATTATCAAAATTTTTATTTAAAGGAGGAAGTAATTTTCCTGGAAAAGTTGCTTTAAAATTAGATAAGAATATTCTTAAAACCATATGCAAAGATTATAAAATTATAGTTATAACGGGTACAAATGGTAAAACTACAACTACAAGCATGGTCTACAACATATTAAAACATGCTAAAAAACATGTGATTACAAACAATACAGGAGCAAATATGCTGACAGGTATAGTTTCATGTTTTATAGAAAATTATTCGTTTAAAAAATGCAGTGAGACAAACTATGCGGTTATAGAGTGCGATGAAGCGAATGTTACTTTATTTACAGATTATGTAACTCCAGAAATTATAACTGTAACAAACTTGTTTAGAGATCAACTTGACAGGTATGGAGAAGTTTACACTACATTAAAAAAAATCCTAAAAGGTATCAAAAAAGTACCTCTTTCCAATTTAATACTCAATGGGGACGAATCTCTCCTTGGAGATTTAAATTTGCCAAACAGGACTATTTATTATGGATTTAATTGCTCTCCAACAAATAAAAAAAGAGTAGATGCTAATGCAGATGCTAAGTTCTGTAAAAAATGTAAAAATCCTTACAAATATAATTTTCTTACATATAACCATTTAGGCGATTACTATTGTGAAAAGTGCGGATATAAAAGACCTGAATTGGATTACACTTTAGATGAAATAAAAGAACAAACTCCAGATGGATCATTAGTAGTAATTAGTGGAAAGGAATATTATGTAAATCAACCAGGTACATATAATATGTACAATGCCCTGTGTGCTTATTCTATAGCAGTGGTTTGTGGCATATCTACTTCCTATATATATGATTCTCTAAAAAAACAAAAGAGTAGTTTTGGAAGACAGGAAGCCATAAATATAGAAGGTAAAGAGATTAAAATAATCTTAGTAAAAAATCCTGCTGGTTATGATCAAGCTATAAATACTTTAAGCCTTGACTCCAGAACCTTTAACCTAGCTGTACTTCTAAATGACAATTATGCAGATGGAAGAGATGTATCTTGGATATGGGACGTAAATTTCGAAAAATTGTCTTCACTGGATATAGATAAAATAATGATTTCAGGTATAAGACTTTATGATATGGCTATAAGATTAAAGGTAGCAGGATTACCTCAAGATAATTTCATAATTTGTAAGCACTATGAAAATCTAATTGATGAAATAAAAAATTGTAAATCAAACACAGTATATGTATTAGCTACTTATACTGCCATGATAACTTTCAGGAAATTTCTCAATTTCAAAGGATATATCAAAAAACTATGGTAAAATACTAGAGAAATAGGGAGTGTATCTAAAATGGAATTAAACATATGTCACTTATATCCTGATTTATTAAATGTATACGGAGATTTAGGAAATATACTCATATTAAAATATAGAGCACAGCAGCGAGGTATAGGTATAAATATATTTAATATATCTCTTGGGGATCCCTTTGACAGCTCTAAATATGACATAACTTTTTTTGGTGGTGGTCAGGATTATGAACAGTCAATAGTATCGGAGGACCTTGTTAAAAATAAAAAAGAGGGTATAGTAAGTTACATTGAAGAAGGTAACGTACTTTTATCAATTTGTGGAGGTTATCAACTTCTTGGAAAATACTATTCTACACCTGATGGTCAAAAGTTGCCAGGCCTTGATGTACTTAATATATATACAGAGGGTGGCAGCAATAGATTTATAGGAAATACAGTTATATATAATGAAAGATTTAAAGAAACCTACGTAGGATTTGAAAATCATTCTGGTAGAACTTATATAGGAGATTTAGAACCTCTTGGAAAAGTAATTGTAGGTTATGGTAATAATGGGGAAGATGGATATGAAGGTTGCATATATAAAAATTGTTTTTGTACTTATTTTCACGGTTCTCTCCTTTCTAAAAATCCTGAATTAGCAGATAGATTTATATCTACCGCTATTTCTAAAAAATATGGCGATATAAAACTTGATCCTCTAGATGATACCTTAGAATTAAATGCTAAAAAATTTATAATAGAAAGAGAAACCAAAAATAAACCTAATTAATTTACATCTTTATGTAAAGTTTCTAGTTTGAAAGTTTACTTATACCAGCCATATACTAACAAATTTCATCACACTAAAAACTTTTTATAAGTCTAAAGCTCGGTATTTTGAAAATCTAAAGAAGCTTATATAAACTCGTACCTCAGACATATATAAGCTTCTAAGATTTTCTAAAATACCTCACTAAGACTTATAAAAAAAGTTTTTAAGTGTGATTTCAATTTTGTTAGTATATTTTATGTATAAGTTAAAATTTCAATTAGAATCACTATGTAGGGTTTCTAACTTAAAAATAAAACTTATACATGGTAACCTTTATTTTAATAATAATTATAATTTTTCTATTTTAAATTTATCATTCTCATAATCTACTCCTACCTTGCAGCCCGTATATATCTCGCCACTAATTATCTTCTTTGCAATAGAAGTTTCCAGAACATTTTCTATATATCTTTTTAAAGGTCTTGCTCCATAAACAGGATCATATCCTTCTTCTGCCATAACTTCTTTTGCTTTTGAGGTTATTTGTAGAGATATATTTTTCTCCTTAAGCCTATTTTCTATATCCTTTAGGAATATATCTATTATAAACTTAATTTCTTCCGTATTCAGTGGTTTAAACATTATTATATCATCCAGTCTATTTAAAAATTCAGGCTTAAATTTAAATTTCATATCATTCATTACCTTGTCTCTTATGTCTTTATCTATTCCACTGCTGCTCTTGTTCTGTAGTAAATAACTACTTCCTATGTTAGAAGTCATAATTATAATAGAATTTTTAAAGTCAACTACCTTACCTTGATTGTCAGTAAGCCTTCCATCATCTAATATTTGAAGGAATATATTAAATACATCTTCATGGGCTTTTTCTATTTCATCAAATAATATTACACTATAGGGTTTTCTTCTCACTGCCTCCGTAAGCTGACCTCCCTCGTCATATCCTACATATCCTGGAGGAGCTCCTATAAGTCTCGAAACAGAATACTTTTCCATATACTCTGACATATCTATTCTTATTATGTTTTCTTCGCTATCAAATAGTGTCCTTGCTAAAGTTTTTGCAAGTTCAGTTTTACCTACACCTGTAGGGCCTAAAAATATAAAAGAACCTATAGGTCTTCTAGGATCTTTCATACCTGCCCTTGCTCTAAGCACAGCATTTGAAACTGCCGTAACTGCTTCCTTCTGTCCTATAACTCTCTTTGCAAGTTCATCTTCTAGTTTTACTAATTTCTGTCTTTCCCCTTCTACCAATTTTGAAACAGGTATTCCAGTCCATTTAGATACTATCTGAGAAATTTCCTGTTCTGTAACTTCTTCCTTTAACATTGCAGCTTCATCATTTTCTTTAATAAATTTTTCTTTTTCACCTATAGCACTTTCAAGTTTGGGAATAGTACCATATTTTAATTCTGCAATTTTATTTAAATCATATTCTCTCTCTGCTTTTTCAATTTGACCTCTTGCTTCATCCAGCTGTTTCTTTAAATTTCTAACTTCAGTTATATTTGACTTTTCCTTTTCATACTTAGCCGTCATTTCATTGTCTTTATCTTTAAGATTACTAAGCTCCTTTTCTACTAATTTAAGCCTTTCTATAGAAGCACTGTCTTTTTCTTTGGAAAGAGCTTCTTTTTCAATCTGGAGCTGGAATATTTTTCTCTTAACATTATCCATTTCAGTTGGCATGCTGTCAATTTCAGTTCTTATCATAGCACAGGCTTCATCAACTAAATCTATAGCTTTGTCAGGCAAATATCTATCTGTTATATACCTATCTGAAAGCTTTGCAGCAGCCACAATAGCAGAATCGTGAATTCTTATACCGTGATAGATTTCAAATTTTTCTTTAAGTCCTCTAAGTATAGAGATAGAATCCTGAACAGTAGGTTCATCTATAACCACCGGTTGAAATCTTCGCTCCAAAGCCTTATCTTTTTCTATATACTTTCTGTATTCATCAAAAGTAGTGGCCCCTATACAGTGGAGTTCACCTCTTGCTAGCATTGGTTTTATTAAATTTCCAGCATCCATAGAACCTTCAGTTTTCCCGGCTCCAACTATGGTGTGAATTTCATCTATAAAAAGTAATATCTTACCTTCACTTTTCTGTACTTCTTTTAATACGGCCTTTAGTCTTTCTTCAAATTCTCCCCTAAATTTGGCACCAGCAATCAATGCCCCCATGTCTAAGGAAAATATTATCTTATCCTTCAAGCCTTCTGGTATATCTCCTCTTACAATTCTCTCTGCCAAACCTTCAACTATAGCAGTTTTTCCTACCCCTGGATCACCTATTAGTATGGGGTTGTTTTTAGTTCTTCTCGAAAGTATTCTAACAACTCTTCTTATTTCTTCATCTCTACCTATAACCGGATCAAGTTTATGTTTTTTTGCCTCTTCCACAAGATTTCTACCATACTTGGCAAGTGCCTCATAAGTTCCCTCTGGATCCTGGGTATCAACCCTTTGATTTCCCCTTACTTGAGACAAGGCTTCTAAAAATGCATCCTTTGTAATATCAAATTTCTTAAGTATACCGTCTACGTCAGGAGAGTGAATTTCCATGATACCAAGCATTACGTGCTCTACACTTATATATGAATCTTTGAATTTTTGAGCTATCTTTTCTGCCTGCAAAAAAACATCTTCAAATCTTCTAGTTGCATACACGGAGGAACTTTGTGCTCCTTCTCCCAACACTTTAGGCATCTTGTCTAAAACATCCTTAGTTTCCTTTACCAGAGATTTTAAATTTACAGACATCTTCCCAAATATATTTGGAATGAGTCCATCCTTCTCAAATATTAAAGCTGAAAACATATGAATCACATCTACCTGCTGATGATTATACTTCACTGCCGTAAGTTGTGCTTCATTTATTGCATTTTGAACTTTTATTGTAAGTTTGTCTATGTTCATAATAAAAATACGTTACGCAAAACTTAAACCAAGTTTTAACGCAGCTCCTCCTTTCTAAACCTTTTTAGATTAATTTATTGAAAAACAAAAATATAATTTTTTCAGTTTTTCCAATAAAACTATAAAAAATTATATTTTTGTTTTAAGTCAATAGCAAGATTAAAATATTTAAGAGCCTCTGGAACCTTTTTCATATCATAATAAATATATCCTATTTCTATATATCTTTTGCATATACAGGTATTTGGTTGAAATTTCACTAGAGCATCTAGTGAAAGATTCATATATATTTCCCCTTCAGCTAGCTGACCTTTTTTTATAAATATCAATGCTTTATAATAGTATGCTCTTTCTATAAGAATTATATTATTTAACTTTATAGAACAATCTAAACCTATATCACATATACTTTCAACTCTATCCCAAATTTGATTTTTTATCAAAATATCTACAATTTCGATTACAAAATTAGCAAATTCCTCTTCATACTCTTTAGGATATATATTTAATGCTTCATTTATATAAAATATTGCCTTTTCACTCATATTTAAAGTAAACATAACTGCAGCATACTCAACCATAGATGTGGATTTATCCTTTAAATTATCTTTATAAAGTTCATTTGCCTTTTTTTCATATACTTTGAATTTTTCAGTATCATTTTTTAAAGAAAGTATAGCTAAAACATGATAAATTTTTGCCTTTTTTATGTCTCCATCCATCAAGTTTATCAATTTTATCATTATATCAGACAATTCATAAGCCCTTTCATAATCATTAAGAGCAATAAAACAAAGCATTTTATTATATGTAATTTTTGCTAGTAGTTCATTATTAACAGTTTCTGCCATAATGTCTAATACATTATCATAATAGTTTATTGCCTGTAAAAATTGTTTTGTTTTAAAAAAATATTTCCCAATATCGATATAATAAAGCACTGCTTTTCTTTTAGAGAAATTTTTTTGTAAATATTCATAATACTTTACAGATATATTATGCAATTTTTCTAATTCATTTTTTTCTAGATAATGGTTAAATAAAAGGTGTATTATCCTAAAACATATATTATCATAGCAATATCGCTCTGCAAATTTAAAATTATATTTTAAATTTTTTTCATAATTTATTTTATCCTGTTTTTTCTCAATATCATCTATATTTTTTACTATCTGATTTTCTATATCTAATTTCAGATACTCAAAACTAATTTCAAGTTTGTCTGATAAAAATTTTAAAATCCAATTTTCTGGTTTTATTTTATCATTTTCAATGCAACTCATTTTAGAAATTGATATTTTACTATTACACAGCTCCTTCAAAGTATATCCCTTATATATGCGCGCTCTTTTAACTTTTTCTCCAGTAGAAAGTATCTCCATAATTATCACCTATTTTATTTAATACTCTTTTAATATTCCAATCTTTTTAAAAATTTCAACACCTTCACTTAAATACTTAACTGCTTCCTTATCCATCTTGACGTCCTCATAAAACTTTCCAAGTTTTATTGATATCTCAGCAGCTTCTTTAGTATAATTCATTTTTGTTGCAAAGTTCAATGCATCAATTAATGTATTTTCTGCTTCTTTTTTATTACATTCAATCATATTTATTCTAAATTTCAGCATGTAATAACATACTAACGATTTACTATTTTTTTCGTCTATATTGTCCTTTATTTCTTCTATGATTTTTCTTGAATTTACAATATCCTTTAATTTTATATAATTCTCACATATATTTATAAGTGTATCCACAATCCTGCCATCTTTACATTTCATTCGCAATTCTTTTGCCTTATTTAAATGTATAAATGATTCTTCAATATTATTAAACTCGCCAAAAAGTTTACCCAGATTATTTTCAATTGCGGCAGTATTTATTGTATCTTCTAATTCTCTGTATACATTTAAAGTTTTTTTAGAATACTTTATTGCATTATTTATATCTCCCTTTTTATTATACTCTTCTGCCAGTAAAAATAAGCTTTTAGCATACTCTTCCTTATTATCTATCTGCCTAAACTTCTCATTTGCCAGGTAAGAATAGTTTATTGCTTGTTCCATATTGTCTAATTTAAAATTTATACAAGCTGTATAATAATATATTTGTCCAAGCAAGAAATCATTTCCTATATTGTTTTCCTTATATACATTCTCTGCCTGCTGCAAATAAGTGCTGGAAGCATGATATGATTTCATACTTATTGTAATCTTTCCTAAAATTATAAAGGTTTTTATAATTTCTTCATATTTACTATTTTTTATAAAAATAACATTAGCAGACAATAAAAATTGTTGGGCAATTGGATATTCTTTTCTTGCCGTATAGATTGTCCCCTTTAAATATAAATTTTTTGCTTTTTCATATGGTAGGGAATACTTTTCTGCATAGTATATAGCCTCTTCAATATACTTTTCTGATTGATTCAAGTTTCCACTTATTATATAAGATTCAGCTATATTTTCAAAATAAGTACATATTTTTTGTGCTTGAGTTTCTTCCGATTCCATTAAATACTCAATAGAAGTATTCAATTCCGCTGCTAAGTATTCCAACAAATCCATACTAGGATTTGATTTTCCTGATTCTACTAAACTTATTTGTCCAGGTGTAATTCTATCCCCTGCCAAATCCTTTAAAGTCATATTAAGTTCTTTTCTTCTTCTCTTTATTTTTTCCCCTAAAGAAAGTATCTCCATCATTCACTCTTCCTTTATTACTTACAATTTTTATTTCATACATATCTGTTCCAATATGTTACATTCTTTTTAATATAAAAAAATAGAAGCTCTGCTTTGGGATAATAATATTCAAATATTATATATAATTAGAATTATATGTAATGTAAATATTTTTGTTTACAATAATTTTTAAACCATATTAAAATATTATTCTATATTAGTATCATTATAACATATTTTTAATTATAAAATAAAAACTTTTAAAAAAAAACTGCAATTCGTAATATACAATTTATACATTAAATATCCAAAATTTTTGTATAAATATTAGCCTTTGAAATCCCCTAAAGCCGCATTGCTTCGTTGAGAAATTTTTTTATTTAATTTCATATTACGAATTGTAGTAAAAAAATAAAAACATATTACTATAAATCTAAGCAATATAGTCTAAATAGTCTAAATTAATAAAAAAACAGTGTAAGATGCGCCTCTTTATTATTAAAAGTGTACACATTTTACACTGCACTTAAGGGTCCTATGCTATCTTATCCAATTCATAACCCCACCATACATATTCCCTGCGGTATTCCTTAAGTATCTGGAAGTTTTTTTTATCATTCTCTTTTTAGATCTATCTAATTCTGGTACTACCATCATGCCTACTGCTGCACCAATTACTGCACCTGCTACAAACTTTCCATGCATTTTGCCACCCTCCTCTCTTTAAAAAATGCTTTTTCTTTTACAGAATTAAAATTTTTTATGTTCTTTAAATTAAATTGGAATTAAAATTATAAACTTAATTCTATAGATAGATTATGCAATTTTATTTTTTTTAAACAGAGCAATTTTTACATTTTCATATATTACTAAAAAATTTATCCGATCACTACCATTGCTAACACCCCCATCTCCTATCAAAGTGTGGGATAAGCAAAGCTTCAATAAGCTTCAAATTTTAGATTTTTCGTAACATAGCGGAGAAAAATCGACCTTCACTATTAATTATTAATTCTTAACTTAAAAAGCAGAATCAATAACTATTATATTTTTTTCACCTTTAGAAGCAATTTTTAATATCTCATTTTTTACTTCAGCACTAGCTGTCTTTATCTCATTATTAATTAGCCATCTTTCAACGGTTTTTTCTGATTGTATTTGTAATTTTTCTTTGCACTTTTCATCTGCCAATTCATTAAACAAATCCCCAGTATGACTATCTACTTTAACAAATATAACTTCAATGTTTTTCATAAGCTCGTTCATTTCTTCATAATACTTTATAGAGGATGCTTCTTTTCTCTCCCAAAGTCCAAGTGCATGCTGGCACACTCCTTCATAGTCGTGAAACAGCACAACTCTTTTCTCCCCTTTAGATATGGCATATTGTACTCCTCTAACTGCCGCTTTTAATTCTCCAGATATTTGCCTTATATTTTTACCTTCTTCACAACAATGTGCATCACTTTCTATATAATAAACTACATCATCTTTAACTGCCACCAACGCATAGGAATACATTTCTGTTGAAATGTTATAACTTCCATCAACATATACATGTAAACAATCTTTAGGATAGCTGCCCTCAGACTTTTTTAGAAGCTTATCCTCTCCTTCTAAATATTCCAAAGCTGAATTAGTATCTTTAAAGCTCTTATATTTAGCACCTTTTACACCTTTTACACATTTTAAGCATTCTGCCCAAGTGTTTACTATAATATTTTCAACTTTTTTATTTTTTTCAAAATCATATCCTTCTTTTATAGCATATACTTTCTTAACCATATCAAATTATGTAACACTGCTCCCTTCTTTCTCTTTTTTCTCAGATGATTTGAATACCTTGCTTAGCTGATTTAAAATCTTTGAAACATTTGCACTTCCAATTATTTTTGTAATATATCTTACTGCTTCTCTTGTAACTAAAATTATATTTTGTTCACCCTGCCAATTTTCAATTATAATCTCTTTTGGTATTTCATCAATTATAATATTAAGGGCAAAAAATACAAGGGCAACATCATCTACTTTTCCAACAAAAGGTATAAAATCAGGTATTATATCTATAGGACTTGCAAGGTAAGCTATTAAGCCTGACAGCATAATCTTAATCTTTATTTTAACCCTTTTGTCCTTAAATAATCTTATAAATAACACTACAATATCTGGTACAAGCATCCCATACTCTACGATTTTTTCATATTTTTGTGGCACCTTACCTATGATTTTTTTTCTAAACTTATGATACTTATCTAAAATACGTCTTCTTTTCTTTTTCTCTACGTTTGGAAATTTCTTTTTTTCTTCATATCTTATATCTTCTGCTTCTATCTCCAGTGCCCTAGGAAGTATTTCTACTTTTTTTAATTTGAGATTAAAATACGGTATAAGCTTTACTGCTAGATTTAAATCCACTCTTATGACATCCTTGTCTACCCCTACCCCATAAGGAGAAAAGTTATCTAATAACTTCCTAAGAGCAATACTTTTTACATTCTTGAATACCTTAAATTTATACACATATACATCCAATATTTTTAAATTTATTATGTTGTTATTTATATTCCCTAGTCCCACTTTAACTTGAAAATTTACAGATATTTTTCTCTTATATGTCCCCTCTATTGTTATTATTTCATTTATATTTATATTTTCTATATTAAGTCCTTCTATATTCACATACTCATGAACTATACCAAGTATGTCTTGTTCTGTCAAAATGGCTTTTCCAAAGGACACTTTCATATATAAATCTCCTCTCTAAATTTACAAACTTCTTATTATAAAGTATACAGTAAATTAAAATTTCTGCAATAAACAATTCTAAAATTTCCATACTAGTTCCATAAATTACTTTAGCAAAATTTATGATTTTAATTAGACTAATTTATAAAAATATTATAATATCATTATATGATTTCATAAAGTTTCGTTTGTCCGATGGCTACCTACCGTAATACTCCTGCTTTTCTCCAAGTGAGAGTAAAGAGCGGCTACGTCCCTGGATAACGATTTTCCCTAAAGAATAACGCCTTCTAAGTGCTAAAGCCTGTTAATGCATCAGATGGAGTTAAAACTCCATCTGATGCCAAGAACTCTGTTTATATAAATCACCATAGACAATCTATCTCAAGAAAGGAGAACTTAAATGAAAAAAATAAAAAATAAGTTTATAATAATTCCTATTTTAACCTCTATTTTATCTCTTTGCATTTTACTATTTATGAATTATAGTAACAGCTCTGTACCCTATAAGTCATACGTTTCGTTTCAAAAAGATGTATCAGAGAAAATAGTTTCAACAGTGTATATGACAGATTCTCCTAAAATAAGAGTAAAATTAAAAAACAGCAGCGTATATGATACAGATAATCCTAGAACTCCTAATGCTAAAGAAGTGCTTTTAAAAGATGGAATAAGCGTATCTGAGCAATATGCTATAAACAATAGGCAAGCTTTCCCTACTGCTATACTTATAATTTCCATTATAGTAACTGCTTTTATAGGACTTAAGTTTTCTAGCAAATCTTCAAAAAAAGCAATATCTCTCGATTCTTTAGATGCTTCTACTGTGGAAGATTCCAGTTGTAATTTTAAAAATGTAGCAGGAAATGAAGAAGCTAAAGAGAGCGTCCAGGATATAGTTGATTTCTTAAAGAATCCTAAAAAATATACATCTTATGGCGCAAGGATGCCAAAAGGGATTTTGTTATTTGGTGAGCCAGGAACCGGAAAAACACTCCTTGCAAAAGCCATTGCAGGAGAAGCAGAAGTTCCCTTTTATGCTGTTTCAGGCTCTGATTTTGTACAAGTATATGTAGGCGTAGGCGCTAGTCGTATAAGACAGTTATTTAAAAAAGCCAAGAACAATAAATCTGGAAAAGCAGTTATATTTATAGATGAAATAGATGCCATAGGTAAAAAGAGAGCTGGATCGGCAGGTACTGGAGGTTCTGATGAAAGAGATCAAACTTTAAATGCTCTGCTTACGGAAATGTCTGGATTTAATGAAAAAGAGGGAATTGTAATAATAGCTGCAACCAATAGGTTAGATATGCTAGATCCTGCCCTCTTAAGACCTGGAAGATTTGACAGACATATAGAAGTAACCCTTCCTGATATTTCTGCAAGGGAAAAAATTATAGCTCTTCATCTAAAAAATAAACCTGTAGATAATATAGATGTACACGAGTGGGCTCAAAAAACTTCTTACTTTTCAGGTGCAAAAATTGAAAGTTTAATAAATGAGGCTGCAATAATCGCCTGTAAAGAAGACAGCACTTACATTGAAAACACTCACATTGATAAAGCTTTTTCCATAGTACTAACAGGATATGAGAAAAAAGACAGAGATTATATAAAAGATATAGATAAAAGAATAACTGCTTACCATGAAGTAGGCCATGCTCTGGTATCCTCAAAAGTACTTCCAAATGAAAAAATTTCTAAAATAACAATTATTCCAAGTACTAAAGGAGCTGGAGGTTATACATTAAGCATACCCGAGGACAAGCTCTATCAAAATAAAGATTACCTGCGTAGAAGAATAATGGTACTTTTAGGTGGAAGAGCTGCTGAAGAAGTTATCTTTGGTGCAGATTATGTAACTACAGGTGCCTATAATGATCTACAGCATAGTACAAGTATAGCTTTTAACATGGTAACTCAATATGGAATGGGAAGCACTTTAGGTCTTTTAAACATGAGGGAACTGGCAGATTTAAATATAAATCAAAATGAGATTATCAAAGAGTGTAAGTGCCTTACAGATTCAATATATAATGACGTAAAAAATATTCTTATTGAAAATAGGCACTGCCTTAAAACCACAGTTCAGTTACTTATGGAAAAGGAAACCTTATTTTCAAAGGACTTAGAAAATTTATTTATTTAACAGTTACTCAACTTTCGCACATACAAAATTTTGACTTAATATAAAAAAATTACGACGTAATTTTTTTAGTTGAAAGTTGATAGTGGACAATTGACAGTGAAGGTTGATTTTTAGCTATCGCAAAAAATCTTTAAATTTATATGAACCAGCAATGTTTCACTTTAGTGAAACCAGTCTTCAAAAATTTAATTAAAGATTTTTTGTAGTATAACGGAAAAAAATCCTCCTTCACTGTCCTCTGTCAATTGTCCTCTGTCCTCTCAAAAAAGTTGTTTCGCAATTTTAGAAAACTGCGAAAGTTAAGACAGTTATTTATCGGGCAATGTTTTTTACATTGCCCAATAAATATGTCATGATTATTCCTCCTACAAGTCCTCCTAAGTGTCCAAAGTTATCCACATTTGCTACGGAAAATCCTATTATTAGATTTAGCACAATTATAGATAACACACTCATAAAAAATTCCTTACCTATTTTATGTTTCATTTTTATAGCAAATACCAATGCTGCACCTAAAAGTCCAAATATTGCTCCTGAAGCTCCTACTGAAATAGAAGACGAAAACATAAAACTAAATACAGAAGAAACTAAACCTGAAATAAGGTACAGTACTATGTATTTAAATTTGCCATATACTTTCTCAATAAAAGATCCCATTATATAAAGTGAATACATATTTACTCCTAAATGAACTATTCCAGCATGTAAAAACATACAAGTAAAAAACCTATAGTACTGGCCTGAAGCTATAAGTGAGTTAACCTTGGCTCCCATAAATACAAGTACATTTATATTACTGTCAAATATATTTCCAGAAAGGTATGCAGTTACTGCGTATGCAGCAACATTTAAAGCTATTATAATCCACGTTACAATTAGGTCTTTCATTTTATATCTGTTTTTTGACTGCCTATTTGATAAAGTATTTTCTTTTATGTATGCCATACAACTATATATTTCTTTGGCTAAATCCTCTACATCTGAAGTATAAAAATTTATTTGATTTAAGTAAGGATTTAAAAAAATTAATCCACATTGTGGATTATTATTTTTACCCACATCCATATGTACTTCTCTATTTAATACTATCTGTATAAGTTTTACACTTTTATTGTTAAACAGCTTTTTTAAACTTAACTTTATATCTTCAATCTTTATGTTCCTATAACTTTCCACCCTAGAGAAAAAAACTACTTGCATAATAGAATTTTGTTCTCTACATAACGCCCATTTACTGCATATTCCATTTACATTTTCCATTTCTATAATATTAAAATTATAGTTTTTGTATAACTTGTCTATTAAATTATCAATATATGAACTCATATTCTTCTCCTCAAAAAACGAATACACAGTATACTATCATAAATATTTTTATCCGATGTACGTCCCTGGATAACGATTTCTAAGCATCAGGTGGAGTTAAAACTCCATCTGATGATTAGAACTCTGTTTATATCTATAACACACTGTGTAGTTTATTTTTCTCAACTTAATTTTATTTATACTATTTCTTTTACAATTACGCTTAGATTTTTCAATAAATCCATTTCATAACCTGATATATTGGCTCCAGTTTCAGGATCTTCTAATACCCTTATCACCGGTCTATCAGGAAACCCTTTGTTTTGCCTTACAACATATCCCTTAACTCCATTTGATAACTTAATACAGCACCCAAGTGGATAAACAGCAAATGTACTTTTAAAATGAGATACCATTTCCTGGTCAAAACTGCTTCCACTGCCTGAAAGTATGAGTTCATAGGCATCATTAGGGAGAAACCTTTTTCTATAACACCTGTCATTGCTAACAGCATCATATACATCACATACGCAAACCATTTTTGCAAACTTTGTTATTTGTTTATCTGTAAGTCCATAAGGATATCCTCTACCATCGACTCTCTCATGATGCTGTTCAACTATTTTAATTATTGGATTGTAAGTTCCCAAAATTTTTTTTAAGATTTTTGAACCATATAGTGGATGTTTTTTTATTTCAGCAAATTCTTCATCTGTCAACTTGCTTTTTTTGTTCAATATCTCTATAGGCACTTTTGTCTTTCCTACATCATGTAGGATAGCTCCTACTCCAAGTTCCTTTATATTAAATTCATTGTATCCTGTGGAAATACCTAAAAAAGAAGCCATAATACAAGTATCTATTGAGTGAATAAAAGTATAGTTGTCATAAGTCTGTATGTCGTAAAGACTTTTATTTATATCTCCAACATTAATTATGTACTCAATCATTTCCTCTACTGTTTTTAAAGATCCTCTTAATCTCTTTTCGTCATAATTATTTAAATTTGCTACTATTTTTGACATACTTTTCATAGTAGACTGTTTAAGCCGTGCTAATTTTTCATCTTCTACATAAATATCTTCTAATCTTTCATCTTCTACATATAAATAAAATACCCCTAATTCCTTTAGTTTATTTATATAATTATTATTTAATTTTACTCCTGCCCGTAATAAAACTTGTCCTTCACCTGTCAATATACTTTTCCCAAGTACATCTTCTTCTTTAACTCTATCTATAAATTCCAGCCTCATAATTTCACCCCAATAAAGTTTTACATTGTAATCTTTTCTTAATAAGATAATACCATACAACTATAAAAATTTAAATAATTTAAAATTCAAAATGACTTAACTTCTAGGTAAATCCTGACCCTACAAAATATTTTGTTATATAAATAAAAATAAGTATTTACTTATTTTGTAAATTTGTATATTATAATATTAAAAACATTATTTCCATTATATGGAGGAGAACTATGAAAAAATTTATAATTATATTTATAAGTATTTTACTTACTGTTACAATAGTAGAAAAAATATATGTATCATATAAGTGTAGAGATATCAACTACGCAGTTAAAAATTATTTTACTACTGGCATTTTTAACAAATATAAGATGTGCAACATGGGAGATATAAATATGTACTTTTCCAATGGAACAGTTGCATTTATTAAAGTTGAAGGTATGTCTACTAAAACGCCCTATGAAAAATTAAATTATACTGTATTTCTACAAAAAAATAGTAGTGGAATATGGAAAATAAAAAAAGTATATCCATCACAGATAACTTTAAAATAATATCACTTTAATTTTTACTACTTTTTCTCTTTCTACAATCAGCACATATTCCGTTTAGCTTAAAATCTAGTTCTTCATCTTCAAATACAAAACCCGTTTTACTTTTTATAATTTCCTCTATTTGCTGCATAGGACAATCTATTTCTACTTCTTTATGACATATTTTACATTCTAATATATGCTTGTGATTTTTTCTCATTATAGCATAGCTATATCTACTATCCCCTAAATCAAATTTTCTAACAATTTTCTTATTTTCAAATAATTCCAAAGATCTATAAATGGTGGATAAATCTACATTTATGCTTCTTTCTCTACATTTTTCAAATAAACTATCAACAGTTATAGCATTTTCACTCTTAGATAGTATATCTAAGATATTCAATCTTGCTTTTGTAACTTTTATTCTACATTTTCTCAAGTACTTTTCTACATCCATAAATTCACCCCAAATTTTCACTTAAAAAACATCATTTTAATACCAAATATAATAAGTATTACTCCCCCTATATAATCTGCATATTTACTTACAATATGTATTTTCTGGAGATATTTCGAAATAAAAAAAGCAACTAAACACATACCAAAAGTAAATACACCTATAAATAAAGTGCTAATAAATAAATTTACCCCATTTGTTATATTATTTAAAACAGTAAATCCTATTACTAGTGCATCAATGCTTACTGAAACACCAAGTACTAGGATCATTCCTGGTTTAATGAGTATACATTCTCCTTTATTATTAAAACCTTCTTTAACCATAAGTATACCTACTATGGATACTAGTGCTCCTCCAATCACCTGGGGAACAGAAGCAATATATGTATTAAACAAGAACCCCGCATAAGCACCACATGTAGCAAAAAAAAATTGAAAAAATCCACATGAAAAAGAAAATTGGAGCCTATTTCTTTTTTCTACTGCACCATTCAATCCTACACACAGTGAAACACCAAAGGCATCCAAAGAAAGTGCCACTGCAATCAAAAATATAAAATAAAATTTCATATTGTTTTCCCTTCACAATTAAAATTACTTACAACAACTTAATTTTACTTTATTATTTTTCTAATGTCTACAAGTATACATACCACTTATATGTATTTTTATGGGAAATTAAGCATATACCCATTACATTTAAGCCATTTTCTCCTACTTTTATATTGTGGAATTATAGACTCCACCAATCTCCAGTAATCTTTAGAATGATTCATATGTACCAAGTGGCAAAGTTCATGTACAACTACATAATCTATAATTTCCACAGGTGCCATCAAAATTTTATAATTGAAATTAATATTTCCATCTGAGGAACAGCTGCCCCATCTGGTTTTCTGACACCTAATAGTTATTTTTTTTGGATAAACATTTAAGTTTTTACGATAAATGTCCACCCGCTTCCTAAAAATTATCTTAGCCTTTTGTCTATAAAATTCACATATGCTCTTTTTAATGTTTTCTTCATTTTTCAATAAAACATCTCTACCATAAACTATAATTTTATCTTCCACAATTTCCACATAACATTTTTTTATGTCTGCCTGCTGCACTTCTATTTTCAAAAGATTACCCATCCATAAAAGTTTTCTCCCGTCTAACAGGCCTAATGACTTCATCTTATAAATTCTGGTTTTTGCAATTTTTACACTTTCTTGTATCCATCCTATTTTATTTTTAACTATTTCCTCTATAGATGGGTAACTAACATTAAGAGGTGCAATTACATATACTTCACCTTTTTCATTAATTCTAATGGTTATATTTTTTATGTCCTTTTTTATTACCTTGTATTCAAATGAAGAAAATCCATGAGTTGTTTCCATTTTTCACCTTTCATTAATTTTTAACAGTAAAGGGCTCTATAATGTCCTTAACCTTTATATAGTAAGTCTGGCCTTTTTCCAATTTTTCTTCAGGTATAAGAACAGCTTTATTATCTTTTACACTGTCTATTTTAAAAGCTACTCTTTTACCTGTAGTGCCATTTATAATTTCCATATTTACTTTATCTTTTATATCAGAGTTTATCTTTTGGTTAAAAATTACAGTAAAAGCTTTATCTTGCGATACCTGGTGTATTATGTCTATCACCTTATCTTCCGGATAAAAGAACTTATATATATTATTAAAATATTCTTCTGGAACATTTGTCCATCCATTTTTAGTACCTATATACATTTGGGACTTATCTACATTATTTACTATATACTTAAAAGCAGACCAATATCCTTCATTCTTAGCAACACTTAAATCTATATAAAATTCTTCATTATTTATTGTAACTTTTAGAAATCCCTGTTTATCTGTTCCATCTTTACATTGTCCTGATAATAATTGTGCTACTGCTAAGGAATCCTCATCACCTGTATCAAAATCAGGTTTTATGCCAACTTTTTGTATTGTATTGCCTGCAGGAGAATAAAATTTTTCTACAGTTAACTTCAACGCTCCCCCATCTGAAAGGTCAAACATTTGCTGTGCCACACCTTTTCCGTAAGTAGTATTTCCTATAAAGAAAGCCTTTTTATAATCCTTAACTGCTGCAGACAATATTTCAGAAGCACTAGCAGTATATTTATCTACCAAAAATATAGTAGGTTTGTCTATCATATTCTGTTGTTCTCCTGCCAGGTAACCTATTTTCTCACCGCTTTTATCTTCAACTATAAGTGCTAAATTTTGCCCTATAAAATTTCCTGCTACATTTAGTGCAGAATCCATATATCCGCCACCATTATCTCTTAAATCTATTATGTACCTTTGGGGGTTGCTCTCTTTAAGCTCTTTTAGCTTTTCATTAAACTTTTGTGATGTATCATTTCCAAAAGATGCTATATGAATATATGCAGTATTGTTATCCAGCATTTTTCCATCTACTATTGGAATACTTACCTCTCCTCTTTTTACAGAAAAACTCAATACCTTGTCCTGTCTTTGAATTACAAGGTTCACAGTTGTATTTTCGTCTCCTTTAATATAAGAAGAAGCTTGATCAAAAGTTATATTAGCAAGGGAATGAGAATTTGCCGAAATTATAATATCCCCTTCCTTAAGCCCTACATTTTCTGCCGGAGAATTTGCAACTACAGAATCTATTTTAATTCCTGAAGGAACTTGAGACATATATATACCTATTCCATAGATTTTATTATTTATAGAATTTAAAAAATTTATTTCTTCTTCTTTAGAAAAGTATTCAGTATATGGATCATTAAGTGTTTTTATTGCTTCATCTATACTAGTGGCACTTAACACCCCTTCTGGTACATTGTCTACATAATAATTTTCGATATAATTTTTCACTTCATTTAGTACTTGTGATGAATCTGCAGCAGCTGCACTGAATGAAAATCCAAGTAAAAAAAATATAAGACAAAATATTACAAATAAATTTTTTGCATATAAGCTCATATCTAATTTTCTCATTGAGTTAATTTTCATATAGTAATCCTCCTAAAATTATTATAAAATATCTCTCAATATCATGAATCTTACTTAGTGCGAATCGCTTTCACAGAGTAAAATCAGACAACTTATATTTTTAATTTAAAGTTGAATGGCTTTCTCTTTAGAGTTTTGTTTCTCCCACTAAATTTAGATGAATTATCCAGTAGCTAGCCATGGGATGAATTAAGACTTAGCTTATATTAAGAAATATTTTATTGTTATAAGGTTTCTAACTTAAAAATCAACTTATGGGCAAGTATATTTTTAATAATTCAAGATTACATTTAAGTTAACAATTAATAATTAACAGTAATATATTTTTGTGTATAAGTTGATTTTTTGTTTGGAAACAACATAATTAATGAAATAATTATATCATTATTGAACATTTACTTCCATTAAAATTTATTTTATAAGTACTGTTAGGCATTTGAAAGAAAATAACAATACATCTCTCCATCTGAGTCTTATAAGAACTTATCCAGGGGCGTATCAGCCGTTATGCACAGCATAAGAACTCTAAATCGCTGAAGCTCAAGAGTTCTAATATCTCCCACATTAGGAAAAGCAGAGAACCAAAATCTACGATTTTGTGTGAATCGCTTTCACAGAGTGTGATTGGAGTGTTACGGATGGTAGCCATTGGATAAAAAATAGGCTAGCATACTGACTGGTTATTTCTTTGAAAATGCCTTATATAGAAACTAAATTACTTTATATTTGGCTTTCAAAAAATTATCTTGAATATTTATAAGCTACTATACTGCTATGAAAGGTATAAGTCATATTACATTTCGCCCCAAAAACATAAGTATAATTTATGAAAACGTCTATTTTGTTCTATTTTACTTGTTCGAAAACACTTCTAACTATAGGAACTACATAATGGCTGCCGCCCTTTTCTTTAGCATTTTCCACCATTGCTATTACCAAAAGTTTTGGATTATCCACGTTAACTGCAGCAAACCATCCAACTTCTGTTCCACTAGTGTCCTCCTGTGAAGCCTTTATCTCTGCAGTACCTGTCTTTCCTGCCAAAGTCATTCCAGGTATACATGCTTCATGTCCCGTTCCTTTAGGATTTGAAACTACCTGTTCCAGGTCATTTAAAATAATATCTGCATCTTCTTTAGGATATACAGCTTTTTTCCATATCTGTGCCTTGGCATTATCTTTATATATAAGGTATGGTTTTATAATATTTCCTTCATTTACAAAGGAATCATACATTGCCATTAAGTGAACTGGATTTAATAGAATTTCTCCTTGACCATATCCGCTGTCTGCCAGCTGCACCTCAGTTTTTATGCTCCCATTTGAAGATAATTGTGATTTAGAGAGACCATACTCAAAAGGCATTTTCTCGCCTAAACCCCAATTTTTAAGTTCAGTTTCCATAGTATCTTTTCCAATATCCAGTGCAGCTTTTGCAAAATATATATTATCTGAATAGACAAGAGCATTCAAAAGATTGCTGGGTTCACCATAATCCTCAACTCGTGTAACATAATATTTTCCCCAACCGCTGTCTTTTTGCCATTTAAACCCAGAAATATTTTTAGACACTTGTGGATTTAATTTACCGCTCTTTAAACCTATTGCTGCTGTAATAGGTTTAAAAACAGATCCAGGAACTACATTGCTCTGGAAGCGATTATAAAAAGGTCTTCTCTTATCTTCATTTAAAGTTTTCCAAGTATCACTTGACATACCCATTACAAAATCATTAGGATCAAAGGAGGGAGTACTCACAAGGGCTAGAACCTCCCCCGTTTTAGGATTCATACTAACTCCAGCACCTGCATCTTTCTGTAGTTCATTATATAGTAAACTTTGAATTTTAGAATCTATAGTAAGTTTTATATCTTTCCCATTGCCTACTTTTCTCTTTATAAGTGTCTTTTTCTTTTTGTTGTTTTTATCTACAATATAAATTTCATATCCATTTTGAGCCCTTAATGTGCTTTCATATATTTCTTCCAACCCTGATTTGCCTATTACATCATTAGGCCCATAATTTCTATTTGTTTTTAAATCTTCTGCAGTAACTTTATGTACATACCCTGATAAATGTGCAGCTGCATTTTTTAATGGATACACTCTTTCCTTTATATACTGTACTTCCACTCCAGAAATTCTTTGAAGTACAGCTAGATCACTATCGTCTTCCCGTATTACCTTTATAGGTACAAACATATCTTTTTTTACATAAGATGCAGAGAGTTTCTTATTTATATCTTCTTTTGAAATGTTCAAGACAGTTGCTATATTCTCCTTAGATTTTTCACTATTTTGTCCTAAAGCTTCAGGTACAATTCCAATTTGTGCTGCCTGACCATCCTCTGCTATAGGACTGCCATTTCTATCATAAATTGTACCTCTTTTTCCCTGTACAGTATCTATTCTTACTTTGTCTCCTTCTTTTAAATCTGGAAATATGTTAGAAGGACTCCACACTACTTTCCAATCTGTTTTACCATTGTCCTTTTCCTTTTTCAAGCTTATATTATTTGAAAAGTCTAATTTACCTGCTGCCGTATCCATACTTACCTTTATTGGAACTTTTGCAACTCCATCCTCATATTTTATGTTACTGCTGCTGTCAATTTTTATATTTATATTTTTTGCTCCTATTCCACTGTAAATATTGTTGTAACGACTGATAAAATCTTTTTTACCAATTGCATATTTACTCTCTTTATTCATTTTACTGTACATCAAATCATAGTCGCCTTTTGTCCATGCATCTATGTAACTATTCAAACTACTTTTTACCATATTATTTTTGCTACTGCATGCGGTAGCTGTAAATATAAATAAAACTATGAAAATACACCATAAAAATTTGCGACTCATAAAATCATACCTCTAAGACAAATCCATATTATTTAATATGTTTTTTAACTTCCTCAGCTCCTCTACAGTTAGGGTAACTCCTTTTCCCATTTTATCATGTTCTTGTGACCAATCCCTTATATCATATTTAGCTGTTCTATCATTCCAGCTGACTAAATTTAATTCCTTTTTCCATCCTTTAGGAGATTCTGATAATACTCCTTTATTCTCTTTTATTTCATACTTTATACCTGCCATTTTATACACCTCTCAAAATCAAAAATTTTATTTTCTATATTGTACCATAATTATAGAGTTCCTAAACGAAAAATAAACTCCTGAGTACAAAATTCTCAGAAGTTTATTTTCAATTTAATTAAAATCTCTATTTTCGTATCTGTCCTTCTCCATAGATTACATACTTTGAAGTAGTAAGTTCATTTAATCCCATAGGACCCCTAGCATGTAGTTTCTGGGTACTTATACCTATTTCGGCACCAAATCCAAATTCCTCACCATCAGTAAATCTGGTAGAGGCATTTACATAAACTGCCGCAGCATCAACTTCATTTAAAAATCTTTGAGATGCATTATAATCATTTGTTATTATGGATTCAGAATGTTTCGTTCCATATTTATAAATATGATCCATTGCCTCATCCAGCGAATTCACTACTTTTACAGCCAATATTAGATCTAGAAATTCTGTATCATAATCTTCTTCTTGCGCCAGTTTTGCATAGGGAATCAATTTTTTCGTTTCACTACATCCCCTTATTTCAACTCCCAACTTTTTTAAAGTTTCTCCTAAATGAGGCAAGAACTTTTCAGCAGCATTTTTGTGTACAAGCAATGTCTCCATGGCGTTGCAAACTGCTGGTCTTTGAGTTTTTGCATTTACCACTATATTTTCTGCCATATTTAAATCTGCACTTTCATCTACATAAACATGGCAATTTCCTATACCAGTTTGAATTACAGGGACTGTAGAATTTTTTACTACGGAATTAATAAGTCCCCTGCCCCCTCTTGGTATAAGCACATCCACATACTCATTTAGTTTCATCAAAATTTCTACTGCTTCTCTTTCAGTTATGTCTATAAATTCAATAGCCCCTTCTGGAAGTCCCGCGGTAATAGCAGCTTTATTTATTATATTGTATATGGCTACATTAGAGTTTATTGCTTCTTTTCCTCCTTTTAAAATAACTGAATTTCCACTTTTAAGACAAAGTGCAGCAGCATCCACAGTTACATTTGGCCTAGCTTCATATATTATTCCTATTGTTCCAAGAGGTACTCTCACTTTTCCAATACGCAATCCATTAGGTCTTTTCCACATTTTAGACACTTCACCAATAGGATCTGGAAGTGAGGCAACTTTAATAAGTCCACCTGCCATAGAATCTATCCTCTTTTGGTTTAATTCAAGCCTGTCGATAAAAGCCTTACCTTTACCTGATTTTTTAGCATTATCAAGATCCACCTTATTAGCTTGTAAAATACTTTCCTTGTTGTTTTGGAGTGCCTCTGCCATAACATTTAAAGCTTTATTCTTTAAATCAGATCCCATATTAGACAATATTCTTGCAGCACTGCTTGCAGTTTTAGCCTTTTCTACAACATAACTATTTATATCCATTTTTGTAAGCCTCCTTTTATTTTTTTGCTTCAAAGAAAGTTCCAACCTCTTTATTTGAAACTATGTCCTCTATAACACCATCTTGAGATCCATTTGCTATTATCATGGATATTCCTGATGACACTGCTATTTTTGCAGCCTTGATTTTCGTATACATACCACCTGTTCCAATATTACTGTGAGAGCCCTTACTGCACTCTTCTATGTCCTTAGTTATTTCAGGAACACAGTTTATTAGTTTAGCATCTTTATCAGATTGTGGGTCAGAACTGTAAAGCCCATCAATATCTGAAAGCAGTATGAGAAGATCTGCATGAATGGTCTTTGCAATTAAAGCTGAAAGAGTGTCATTATCACCAAATTTTATTTCCTCTACTGCAACTGCATCATTTTCATTAACTATGGGTATTACTCCGCGTTTTAAAAGTGCTGTGAAAGTATTTTGGGCATTAGTATAATTGTCCACAATATCCAGATCGTTTTTTGTAAGTAAAATCTGTGCAACTATTTTGTTATGTTCTGAAAATATTTTTTCATATGTATTCAAAAGTATTCCCTGCCCAATAGCCGCAGCAGCTTGTTTTTCACATATATCTTTTGGCTTTGTTTTAAGTCCCAATTTCAAAAAACCAACACCAATAGCTCCAGAGGTTACTAAAACTACACTTTTACCCTGATTTTGCAAATAGCAAATTTGCCTTACTATTTCCTCTATTCTATACAAATCCAAAGATCCATCTTCGGTTATAAGAGTAGAGGAACCTACCTTAACTACAATCCTTTTAGTATTTTTTAAATACTTTTCTCTAACGTTCATTTTTTACTCCCCATAAACAATTTTACTTTTATATACTCAACTTTCGCACATAAGAAACTTTGACTTAATATAAAAATAATGCGAAGCAATATTTTTGAGAGGACAGAGGACAATTGACAGAGGAC
>ENA-UOOE01000740-UOOE01000740.1-fermentation-metagenome-genome-assembly--contig:-NODE-740-length-30294-cov-6.056087_pt1 | contig 30294 bp, 34 predicted proteins | sample MGYA00245776_ERZ724021 | MGnify/ENA primary metagenome ERZ724021 (study PRJEB28704, sample SAMN03018321) | fermentation metagenome | biome: anthropogenic terrestrial biome; feature: soil; material... | reverse complement strand
TTTATTTAATGAGTTTGGATTTGCAAAATTACTTTATGGATTTTAAATGATTAGATAAATTCTAATTTAAGGTTGAGTTATAAATAGTAAATTGGTCATTATTTTATTGAATAAAATTTTATAATGGAGATGGAAAGTAAATGAATATTAATATTCTACTATTTAATAATTTCGAGACTCTAGATATATTTGGGCCAATAGAAATACTAGGACAAATAAAAAACTATCAAATACATTATTATTCAGAAGCTGGAGGTGTTATTACCAATGCACAAAATCTTAAAATTGTAACTGAACCTATTAGTTCGGCAGATGAAAGTGGTATATTAGTTATTCCGGGAGGAATGGGTACAAGAGAATTAGTTAATAATATATCTTTTTTAAATAAATTAAAATCAATTGCAGAGAAATCTACATATTGTTTATCTATATGTACTGGTTCAGCAGTATTAGCAAAGTGTGGAGTTTTAAAGAATAAAAAAGCTACATCTAATAAGCAAGCCTTAGGATGGGTAAAATCAGTAAGTGACCAAGTAAACTGGGTGGAAAAAGCACGTTGGGTTGCTGACGGAAAGTATTATACATCATCAGGTATTTCAGCTGGAATTGATATGACATTGGGCTTTGTTTCGGATAGATTTAGTAAAGATAAAGCTATAAAAATTGCTAATGATATTGAATATATATGGAATGATGATTGTACAAATGATATATTTGCAAGATAAATTCCAATTTGTCTGATGAAACAAAACTAGTGAAATGTATGGTTAGTTAATGAATATTTTTCTAAATTTGTAACATCATCCATATCGGAGATGTAGATAATATCTATTGTTGTTAACTACTAATTATTTATATAACAGCAACCCGACCTATACTCTAATTGATGGACACATATAAGTTAGATATACTAACCATATGGAGGAGATAATAAATTACACATAATAGTAAATATGGTAAATTTGTGACGTTGAAAAAATATGCAAACGGATGGAAAATTAAGAGTATGGGTAATCCCTAGAGATGGTAAAATAGTTATCCTAGGAGAAAGAAGATGATATTCTTAAATGACTTAAATTATTATAAGACAACTAAAAAATGATTAAAAGAGGGGAAAACATTGAATTGGGAACTAAAGAAATTTGAAGAATTAAATGCTGAAGAAATATATGAAATTTTAAAAATAAGAAATGAAGTATTTATTGTAGAACAGAAGTGTCCTTACCAAGATTGTGACGGTAAAGATAAAAAATCATACAATTTATACTTTCAAGATGGGGGTAAAATCATTGCATATTTGAGGATCTTAAAAAAGGGAGTCTCCTATGATGAAATCTCTATTGGACGAGTACTAGTACTTAAAAATTATCGGGGCAAAGGCATAGCAAGAGAAATGTTGTTAAAAGCCATAAATTTTGTAGAACTAAATCTAAATGAAAAAGAAATTAAAATTCAAGCACAAACATATTTGGTTAACTTTTACAGAAGCCTTGGTTTTAAAGAAATTTCAAAAGAATATTTAGAAGATAACATTCCCCATATAGATATGTTATATAAAAAATAATGTATTATAAAGTAAAGAATCCTATTATTCCAATATTGTTTACTAGAAAAGGGGCTGACATATGGATAATTAGTTTAGCATTGAAAAAATTGATAAAGAAACCTTTACTATAGAATACGGACATTGGGATCATATAGGAGGTAAATAAATGTTTAAAAAGTTATATATATATGGACCTGCCACGAAGCATATACATTATATTTTTTGTACAGATTATAAACAGATTGGGTAGTTTTGTAATTCCATTTTTAACATTATATCTTACAAAAAATTTAGGTATATGTATTGAGATTGTCGGAATTATTGTTACAATTAGTTCTTTATTATTTGTACCTGGCTCAATGGTAGGTGGGCTATTTGCTGATAAAGTTGGGCGGAAGAAAACATATGCTTTGGCTCAAACTATTGCAGCAATAACACTTATTCCTTGTGCTTTCATTAAAAGTTCGCCTATAATTGTAACCTTAATTTTGATATCAACATTTTTTAATGGTGCAGTAAGACCACCATTAAATGCAATAATAGTGGATATACTACCCCCAGACAAAAGAAATATTGGATTTTCTCTAGACTATCTTGGAAAATTCAGTAATACTAAATGAAACTATTGCCATTGATGAAAAAGAAGATCCAGGAAATATTTTTAAAATTCTTTTAAGAAAACCTATAGTTTTAATCTTTTTATTTATATACATAATATATAGTGTTATTTATGCCCAATGTGGATTTTCTCTACCATTAGTATTAAATAAAATATATATGGATAAAGGATCAGAAATCTTTGGACTGTTAATGAGTGTTAATTCTTTTACAGTAGTAGTATTAACTTTATTAGTTACTAATCTTACACAAAAAAAGAATCCACTATTCAATATGGCAGTTGCAGGCATATTTTATGCTTTAGGCTTTGGTATGATAGGAATAATAAATACATTCTCATTATTTGTTGTATCAACTATATTATGGACTATTGGTGAAATATTAATAAATACAAATATTGGAACATATTTGGCAAATAATAGTCCTGTAAATTTTCGAGCTAGATTTAGTGCTTTAGAGTGCTTAAGTTGGGCTATCGGAACATCATTTGGTACTTCAGCTATGGGTAAATATATTGATTTAATGGGCATTAATGCTGTATGGCCTTTGATGTTTTTATTATCAGTTATTGCATCATTTTCTATGCTATTATTATATTTATATTCCTTAAAAAAAGCTTCTAATAAAAAACATAGTTGTTCAATAAAATAAAAGAAGGATTACACTAGAGATAACTTATTCCCATTAAAAAATCAAAAGTTATCATCTGGAAGCTAAAGCATTTCTATAAAAGCAGCTATTCTTGTCTTAATTTGACCTACGTCTGTTTTAGAATAATCTGTTTCTATAGCCATATATGGTACTTTCTTCTCTTCATTTACAAATTTCTTTATTCCATAGGATTCTACACTGTATGGATGGCATGACTGAAGTATTACATCTACTACTCCATCTATTTTATAGTCATCTATAAGCTCTGAAAGTAAATTTGTCCTATTATTATTTGGAGTCATACAGGCACAACCTATTTTTAAATATTTTTCAGTAAGTGCATCCATTGGGTCCTTAGTTTCATCTACAAGTTTGGAGATTTCTTTAACACCTGTGCAATCTTCATAACACACTACTACTCCGCCATTATCTTCTATAGCATGTACAATTTTTTCTGTAGCCTCACCCATTGGACAACCGGTAATCAATATTCTTTTTGCATCTTGTGATAGTTTTCTTTCTCCCTTATCGTAAGCGTTCTTAATTTGCATTACTGTTTTATGCAAATCATTGATTAAGGTTTCCTCATCCCATTTAAAAGATGATCCATTTAAAACTTTAAGCAATTCTATACCTGTCATTGGAGGGGGACACATTTTCCCTAATTCATAAAATTCTTTTAAAGCCTTTCTTTCTTTATTGCGAAGTTTTATAGAATTTCTTAATTTTTCATCAGTTATAATTATATTAAATTCCTTTTCAAGTTTTTCTTTTAATTTTATTAATTCATCTTTCCATAATTTATAACTGTCAGCATCGTCAGGCTTCTGCGGCAGGTGCATTACATGTATATTTTTAAATTCACCTAAATATTCATACATTTTTTTCTTGCCATCACAAGTTGTTTCTCCAACAATTAGGTCTGAAAAATAAAAGTAAGGGCATTTATCTGTCATAGCAAATCCATAACTTGACTTAATAAGTGGACATAAATTCCTAGGTAAATGTTTCTCAGCATCTTCTATTGTCTCATCACTTTTAGAACATAGTGAAACAGCTAGGGCACCTGAAGCATTTATAATTTCCCAGGGAGTAAAAGTACAAAAAGTTCCTACAACTTTTTTACCCTCATCTTTTAAATTTTTTATAGTTATAAATCCTTGCTTTCTAGAATCACTAAAATCATTAAATATTTGGGGTAAATCATTCATTTATCAATACCTTCCTCACTTTAAATTTTTAATATTTATGTTGTTTTTAGAGTATTATTCACAAATAAGCCTCCATTTAGATTACATATAATAATATTATCATATATGGTAACAACAGTTTTATCTATAATAAAATCTTATATTATTTAAATCAACTATTTAGTTTATATATAATTACTTAAGTTTCGCACCATGAAAATATAAAAAAGCAGCTAAAAGGGGGATGTTTTACAAAACACTCCCCTTAATTACTCTCTATTATTTTTCTTCATCAATACTGCACGATTAATTATTGAATAACCATACTTTTTACGTATACTATCAATAGCATTTTCTATTTTGTCAACTTTATCTACCTCTCTCATGCAGCTTTCTTCACGTTTAATTTCCTTCATATTAAAAATTGATATCTGCTGTGCCCTAACATCTCCACTGAATCCACTAAGACTTATCCCTAATAATCGTATTGGCAATTGTGGATTCCAGTTCTTCTCAAGAAGCTTAATTCCAGTAGAATAAATTTCTTTAACTAGATAAGTTGCAGGTACAGTTGTTTGCCGAGTAATAGTTTGGAAGTTAGAATATTTGATACTAATTTGTATTGTATGGCCTTTTTTCCCATATTTACGTGCAGTCATCCCAACTTCGTCGGAAAGTTTCATCAAAATAATTTTAGCACGTTCCATATCTGAAATATCTTCACCTAGAGTGGTTGATTTGCTAATTGATTTTATATCTTTTTTTAAATGTGGCTTTACGGGAGAGGTGTCTATGCCATTTGCAAGTTGATGAATGTCAGCACCCACTTTTCCCAACTTTTTTATAAGGTATCGTCTACTAAAAAGTGCAAGATCTCCAATAGTCTTAATTCCCATTTTTTGAAGCTTTTGTGCAGTTTGCTTACCTACTCCATACATAAATTCAATTGGCAATGGCCACAGTTTTATTTTTATATCTTGTCTCCAAAGTTCTGTAATGCCTGAAGGTTTTTTCATTTCAGAAGCCATTTTTGACAAAAACTTATTTTGAGATATACCTATAGAGCATTTTAAATTAAGTTCACAGTTAATGTGCTTCATAATTCTTTTAGCTGATTCAAATGGCTTCCCAAAGATTCCTTCACAGCCTGTCATATCAAGCCAGGCTTCATCAATACTATTTTGTTCAACAGAAGGGGTATACTGTGAAAGTATACTCATGACTTCTCTAGATTTTTGTTTATAAAACTGGTGATCTGGAGGAATAATAATTATATTTGGGCAGAGCTTTAAAGCCTGGTTTAGAAGCATAGTTGTTTTAACTCCAAATCTTCTTGCTTCATAATTTGCAGTTAGAATAATGCCTGCCCGATTTTTAGGATCTCCAGCTACCGCAGCAGGTTTATGGAGAATTTCAGGATGCCGTGTTGCTTCACAGCTTATGAAAAAAGCATTCATATCTACAAGAAAAATAACTTTCTGCATATTTACACCTATATTTTTATATATTCAATATAAGAATCCTTAGTACATTCTATATATTCCCACTAACTTACCGATTATTTTGCAGTCATCCACTATAATAGGGGATATACTTTTATTTTCAGGCTGCAATCTTATATGATCTTCTTCTTTAAAAAACCTCTTTAAAGTAGCTTCATTGTCAATTAAAGCTGCTACTATATCTCCATTTTCAGCAAAATTAGTCTGCTCTATTATAGCCATATCTCCATCTAATATACCTGCATCTATCATACTTTCTCCCTTTACTTTAAGTATAAATAGCTGCTCTTTATTTTTTACATAATCTATTGGAAGGGGAAATACATCTTCTATATTTTCTACTGCTAAAATAGGCATGCCTGCTGTTATAGTTCCTACAATAGGTATATCTATTAGTTCTTTTTTAGTACTCTTAGAAACTGATTTTTCAACAATTTCTATAGTTCTAGATTTTGAGGCATCTCTTTTTATAAATCCCTTTTTTTCTAATTTTTCTAGATGACTATGAACAGTAGACGTAGATTTTAAACCTACACCTGCACATATTTCCCTAACAGAAGGGGGATATCCTTTCTCTCTAATTTGAGTCTTAATAAATTCATATATTTGAAACTGTCTATCTCGATTGTGTTCAGTCATTAAAAACACCCCTATAATTTACTTAGGTGAATTATATCATATAAGTTGACAAATATCAAACTTATGTTCTATACTAATTTTATCCGATGGCTACCATCCGTAACATTCACGAAGATAACGGCTGATACGCCCCTGAATAAGTAATTCTTAGACTCAGATGAAGAAAGGTATTCCTCATAAGTGAACTCCATTTGAGTCTAGAATCACTTGATTAATTTACATATCTATATAAAATTTAAAGGAGTATTATGTATGAATAGAGAATACTGCATATTTAATGAAAAAAAATCCTGTGATAACTGCGGCGAATGTGAAGTCTGTGATTTAGATTCAAATAAGAAATGTGACAACTGTGGCAAATGTCTTGAAATGGAAGGGTATGATATGAAGGCCATAAAAATTGACCAAATTATAGATGATAAAGATGAAATAAAAGAATACGAGGAGGAGACTCCGGAAAGTGAAGATAATGTCAATGACTCTCATTATCAATTAGGTAATGAAGAAAATTCCCAAGCAAATCTAAAAAGCAACGAAATTGATGTTGAATTCATTGATGACATAGACGGATTAAAGGAAATTTTAGAAGATAGAGAAAAATATCAAGATATAACTCATGAAGATTATCCTGGACTTATAAAAATTAAAAAGAAGTAGGGGGTACGTCTGTTCTTTTGAGAAAGTAGGGAACAGACGTACATTTTTTATTCCTCATTGCTTAAAGGATTTGAGTTTACTGCTTCTCTTAGTTTTTCATCATCTACATGAGTATAAATCTGAGTAGTAGATACATTTTCGTGGCCTAATATTTTTTGAAGGCTTCTAATATCTACATTCCCGTATTTATACATAAGAGTTGCAGCTGTGTGCCTCAATTTATGTGGTGTATATTTAGTACTATCAAGACCTGCATTTTTCAAATATTTCTTAAGCATCATCTCTACAGATCTTTTATTTATTCTAGTGTAATTTCTACTTATAAAAAGGGCATCTTTATCTTTTATTTTATTGTAATCCTTGTTTCTAATTTTAAGATAATTGTTCAAAGCCATCAGGCAGGCTTTGTTTAAATATATAGTTCTCTCCTTATTTCCTTTTCCCACTACAGTTAATGTATCTTCTTTAATTTTTGATATATTTATGCTGCAAAGTTCTGAAAGTCTCATTCCACAGTTTAAGAAAAAGGTTATGATACAGTAATCTCTTTCTTTAAATTTACCATCTATAGAGTTTAAAAGGGCTTTGCTTTCCTTCAAACTTAAATAAATAGGATTTCTCTTATCTATTTTAGGAGATTCCAATTCTAAAGCTGGATTTGTATCTATTAATTTAGCTTTGCTAAAAAGGTATTTAAAAAATGACTTTAAACAGGCCACTTTTCTAGCTCTGGCATAATTTCCATTATTTCTATAGTTTTCAGTAAAAGATATAAAGGCATATAAGTCGCTCAAAGTTATTTTACGTATAAAGTCTGTAGTTATATCACTTATATCTATATTTTCAAATTCATAATTTTCCTTAACAATTCCTCTGTAGATTTTTAAAAACCTAAAAAACATGGTCAAATCAACTTTATATCCATCCTGTGTATTTTTTGACTTGCCTTGAATAGTTCCAAGGTAATTTAAAAAGCCATTTAAACACTGTGGAAGTTCCGGATTATATATATTACTTAAATTATACTGCATACGGCCATTCCCCTCTCTAAAATTAAACATAACTTCGCTAAATAACCATTTAGCGAAGTTAATATTCTATAAAACTAGGCCAAAATCCTCTTTAGATACCTTTATATTATATGAATAATTTGTTAATTATTTTTTATTCTCATATTTTATGAAGATTACTGTCACATGGTTTCTTTAGATTTTGCTTTTAAAAATTTCTTTTCACATTTATTTCCAGCATTTATGAAACCATTCTTCAAATTAATTATTTCCACAATATGGGTATAATTTTGTGGATTCATTTTTCTACTTTATTCTCCCCCTATTTCTTGTTGTAAAGCTTTGTGCATAATATTTGCAGAATTATGATTTATTTTCAGATATTATATACCCTCTTATTTATAAAATTAGAAAATAAAAATACTCCTAACTTGTATTTTATAGTCGAAAGCTTTTTTTAAAATATTTTTTTCAGTACAATCCACATGTTAATAAATTCTAAAATAACCTTTTATAAGTTTATCTTTTACTTTACATAATATTTATTTTATAAAGTAAAAATATTATTTTGTAAAAATTGAATAAATCTAAGCAATTATGGCAAAAAATACAAATATAAATATTTAATCATAAAAGATTGGAGGAACTGCTGCTTAGAAATTTCTATCTACTTCTCCCCTATTGAAAGCAGCAACTTATATATGAAACTAGGTATTCCTAAAGGATTATTGTATTGTAAATACCACACTTTTATAGAAACATTCTTTAAAGAACTTGGAGCTGAAATAATAACATCCCAAGATACAGATAAATATATACTTAATCTTGGAACAAAATATTGTGTAGACGAAGCATGTCTTCCAATAAAAGTATTTCATGGCCATGTAGCTTCTATAAAGGATAAATGTGACATCATGCTTATTCCTAGAATAATGCAACTAGAAAAAAGAGAATTTATATGCCCAAAATTTTGCGGTCTTCCAGAAATGATAATAAATGATATTCCTAATATGCCCCCATTGTTAAGCTACCCTATATATGCTTTTTCTAAGACAAAACGTAGAAACTGGCTATTACAAGCTGGTTTGATATTTACTAAAAATATTTTTAAAATAAACACTGCCTATAAAAAAGCATTAAGGGACCAAGAAAATTACAAGTTATCAATAGATACCAGTGGTTTTCCTATAAAAACTGCATTAGTAAGTCATCCTTACAACTTATATGATAGTTTTACAAATATGAATATAGTAAAAAAGTTAAACAAACTTGGTATCGGCATAGTTACAGAGGAAAGTATAAATGAAACCATAATAAACAGCGAGGTAGATCATCTATTTAAAAAACCATTTTGGCATTTTGCTAAAAATTCTTATGGTTTTTCCACTTATGCAGCAGAAAATAAAAAAGTAGATGGTATAATATATATCTCTTCTTTTGCCTGTGGAATAGATTCCGTAGTAATTGAACTTATAAAAAACAGGTTAAAAGATTTTCCTATGCTTATATTAAAAATAGATGAACAAACTGGAGAAGCTGGTTTTAATACTAGGTTAGAAGCCTTTTCAGATATGCTTAAAAGGAGGTGTGCAAATTTATGAAAATAACCTTCCCCCACCTTGGAAATACATGCTTTGCAGCAAAGGCTGTATTTGATGGACTTGGTATTGATTATATAATTCCACCATTGAGCAACAGGAGAGCCCTAGAAATTGGATCATTTTATTCTCCAGAGGAAATATGTCTTCCTTTTAAAATAATGATAGGAAATTATATACAAAGTATAAAACAAGGTGCAGATACAATATTAATAGTTGGGAGTTGTGGACCCTGCAGATTTGGAGAATACTGCGAACTTCAAATGAATCTATTAAAAAAATTAGGTTATAACTTAAATTTTATAGTTCTAGATTATCCAAAAGATATAGGATTAAAAGAGCTTATGCGAAGACTACTTTCTATCGGATCAGGTAGTAACAAAACTTCCATAGAAAAGTTAAAAGTCGTACATCAGGGGCTTAAGATAATAAATCTAATGGACAATATAGATAAAAAAGCAAAGCTACTATCCGGCTATGAAATAAAAAAAGGACAGTGCAAAGATATATTAAAAAATTGCAAATTAAAGGCTTTTAAAACTACTTCACCAGAAGAAATGATATTTACTATAAAAAACCATATGGAAGAGTTAAGCAAAGTACCAATCTCTAAAAATAAAAAGCCTTTAAAAATTGCTATAATCGGTGAAATATATACTATAATAGAACCTTTTTCAAATCTTTTTATAGAGGAAAAGCTTATGAATTATGGAGTATCTACAGCTAGATATCTTTCTCCAAGCTGGTGGATTAAAGATATGGCTCTGTCTCCATTAAAGTTGAATTCACTTAATTTAAGAAGAAATTCTAAAAAATATTTACCTTATTATATAGGAGGTCATGCAAAGGAATGTATAGGAGAAGCTGTTTTGGCAGATAAAAGTGGATTTGACGGTGCCATACAGATTTTTCCTATGGGATGTATGCCTGAAATTGTATCAAAAGCCATACTTACAACTATATCAAAGGATAAGAATTTTCCTATACTTACCTTAATAGTAGATGAAATGACTGGTGAAGCTGGATATATAACAAGAATAGAAGCATTTTTAGATTTACTTGAAAGGAGAAAAAAAAATGTATTATATGGGAGTTGACGTAGGTTCAGTTAGCACAGATATTGTAATAGTAGATGAAAATATGAATTTACTTGAATCACTTTATCTGAGAACAAAAGGAAGACCTATAAGTGCAATTCAAGAAGGATTTAAATTATTAAAGAATAAATATAAGGATGAAGATATAAGAGCAGTTGGAACCACTGGAAGCGGAAGGCAAATTGCTGCTTCCATTATAGGTGCAGATATAATTAAAAACGAAATAACCTCTCATGCTGTTGCAGCCTTAAACTTAGATAAAGATGTAAAAACCATAATCGAAATAGGCGGTCAGGATTCTAAAATAATACTTTTACAGGATGGCATTGTACTTGATTTTGCAATGAACACAGTATGTGCAGCAGGAACAGGTTCCTTTTTAGACAGACAAGCGGAAAGGTTAGATATTCCTATTGAACAATTTGGAGAATATGCATTAAAGTCTACTTCTCCTGTAAGAATAGCAGGGAGATGTGCCGTATTTGCTGAATCAGATATGATACACAAACAGCAATTAGGTTATAATAACTCTGATATAATAAAAGGCCTTTGCAATGCTCTTGTTAGAAATTATTTGAATAATGTGGCAAAAGGCAAAGATATAAAATCTAAAATATTTTTTCAAGGAGGAGTTGCTGCAAATATAGGAATGAAGACTGCTTTTGAAGAAATACTAAATAAAGAAGTAGTAATCCCACAAAATTTTAAGGTAATGGGTGCCATTGGTTCGGCCATTTTAGCAAAGGAAGCTTTAGAGAAAAATAATAAGATCACTAACTTTAATGGATTTAATTTAGCAAATGCTAATTTTACGTCTAAAAGCTTTGAGTGTGGAGGATGCCCTAATAGATGCGAAGTTGTAAAAATATCAGGTACTAAAAAGATTATGGGTTTCTTTGGTGGAAGATGTGAAAAATGGAATAAAACTATTTCTGCATAAATGCAGGAATAGTTTTATTCTTACAAAATAATTATAAAAAAATTATTCCCACATATCTTTAGTGATATATTCCATATGTTTTTTTCTATTTTCAGTTTCTTCTAGATCTATAGTTATTTCATCTTCCTGTACATCAAGTACATATCCCTCTTTTGCCCCAATGGGTAAATTTATTCGTTTTATATCCATCATAGTTTTATCCTCTTTTTCACAAACGGCATAAGGTCCCTCAAACCTATCTATTATAACTTTCATAAAAATAATCCCTCATTTCATAGTATTATGTATTTCCATTATATTACTATTATACTACCTATTTTTTAACTTTAAAGTATTTATTTTAAAAATTCTTAGTTGCAATTTCTTGTATTTTTCTAACAATCTTAGCAGAAACCTTACCTGGCAACAACTTGCAAAATAAAACAGCTATTTTATTAAAAAATCCTGGTATTATAACAGATTTGTTTTTCATAAGCCCTCTATAAGCTATCTTAGCAGTTTTTTCAGCATTCATAGCAGTTTTTGTATCTTTTTTACCTGCATTTTTAGAAAATTCAGTTTTAGTAGCTCCAGGACACAGAGTGCATACTTTTATGCCATATGGTTTTAGTTCATTTTCAAGTGCCTGAGAAAAGGATAAGACATATGCTTTAGATGCATAATATACCGCAATGTAAGGTCCTGGTTCATAAGAGCCCGTAGATGCTACATTTAATATATTCCCCTTTTTTAACTTTAGCATCTCTTTTGAAAATAATTTCGTTAAATAAGTAATAGATTCAATGTTTAAACCTATCATTTCTTCATCTTTGTTTATATCAATTTCATGAAAAAGTCCACAGTAACCTGTACCTGCATTATTAACAAGAGTAGTTACTCTTACGCCTAGTTGTTGTACTTTCAAAAACAGATCTTTTACAGATTCTATTTTTGAAAGATCTTCCTTTATTATGTGCACATTAATGTTATATTTTTTTATTAAATCTTCTGCTAGTTCTGCTAATTTGTTTTCTCTTCTAGCTACAAGTATTAAATTATAACCATCCTTAGAAAATAGTTTTGCAAGTTCAAGTCCTATTCCACTTGAAGCCCCTGTAATTAGAACAGCTTCTTCATTATTTGAAATCATGGTTAATCTCCATTCTATTTACTATTGGTTTATAATTTTATTTTAAGTAACTTTGTTTCTATTTACAACTATTGTTTATTAACTTTTTAAGTTTACTTTATTTTTTATTTACATAATATTTATTATTTAAACAATGCATGTCACATTTTTGTTTAAATAAAAGTCATAATTATCATATTAATTGATAATTATGACTTTTAAGTCTTTTCTTAATTATATTTTTATTATTAACATTGTTTATACTGTGGTTCCTCTTGCTGTATGAACTTTTGTCTTCCTTGAAGTATTTGAAGAGCGTCATCCAAATTTGTTGCTATCTGGTGAAAATCTTTTTTAGCACTTTTGTCCTGCGTCTCCAGTTCAAATGTTTTCATAGTTGCAGCCGCACTTTGAATTCCTGCTATTGCTTGCTGCATTTGAGTTCCAACTGTCATTTATTATCACCTCCTTTAAATTATCCTTTAGGTTTAAATATTAAAGCCCCTATAAATCCAAAAATTACAGCAGCAGAAATACCGGCACTGGTAATCTCAAAAATTCCTGTTAATACACCTATTATTCCATATTCATCTGCCTCCATCATAGCTCCTTTAACCAATGAATTTCCAAAGCTACTTATGGGTACGGAAGCACCGGCACCAGCAAATTTTACTAAAGGATCATATAATCCCAATCCTCCAAGGATAGCTCCTACTACCACTAGAGTAGTTGTTGTATGTGCTGGTGTGAGTTTAAATACGTCCATCATTAGCTGACCTATTACACATATTCCTCCCCCTACTAAAAATGCCCAAAAAAATTTTTCCACATGAGTGCACCTCTTTTCTATGATTCTATAGACACTGCATGAGCCACAGATGGTATACTCTCTTTTTGTTGATATGACATAGGTGACATAAGTGCCCCTGTTGCCACTACCAATATTTTATTTAACTTTTTTTTCTTTATTTCCTTAAAAAAATGTCCATAGGTTACTGTAGCAGAACATGCACATCCGCTGCCACCTGAAAATACAGGTTGATCTTTCTTATATATCAGCTTGCCGCAGTCTTTAAATACTCCTTCCTGAAACTTAAATCCATCCTTTTTTAAAATTTCCTCTGCTATATCATGACCTATTTTGCCTAAATCACCAGTAGCTATTATGTCATAATAAGAAGGATCTCTATTTAAATCCCTGAAATGAGCTTCTATTGTATCTACTGCCGCTGGTGCCATAGCAGCACCCATATTAAACGGATCAGAAATTCCCATGTCTACTACCTTACCTATAGTAGCTGATGTAACTTTAGGTCCATTACCTTTTCCAACTACTGCAGCTCCTGCTCCTGTTACCGTCCATTGAGCTGTAGGCGGTTTCTGTCCCCCATACTCTGTAGGATATCTAAACTGTTTTTCTGCAGCAGCATTATGGCTGGATGTTCCACAAAGAGCATATTCTGCTGCGCCGTTGTCTACAAGCAAAGATGCTATAGCTAACCCTTCCATAGAACTTGAACAAGCTCCAAATATGCCCAAATATGGTATATTTAAAGTTCTAGCAGCAAAACTACTGATAACTATCTGATTCATAAGATCTCCACTTATGAAAAAATTTATACTTTCTTTTTTCACTTTTGCATTTTTTATAGCAATCTGACAAGCTTCCTCTAATAATTTTTTTTCAGATTTTTCGAAGCTATCCTGTCCAACCCATATATCTTCGTGAAGCAAATCAAAATCTTTGGCTAAAGCACCTTTTGCTTCAAATGGCCCTCCTACTGTGCCACATCCAAGTATAGTGGGTTTAGATTTAAACACCCATGATTGATGACCTTGAATCATTTACATCCCACCTAACCATTTAATAGTTACTTTTATAATACCGACTACAAAAGCAGAAAAAACTCCAAAAGTTATTACAGGACCTGCTATTTTAAACATATTTCCTCCTACCCCAAGAACAAATCCTTCGCTTCTATGTTCTATGGCAGCAGATGCAATGGAATTTGCAAAGCCAGTAACTGGAATAGATGTTCCTGCTCCAGCCCATTGTGCAATGTGATCAAACACTCCAAAACCTGTAAGTAATACAGAAATTATTATTAGCACTGCAGATGTTGGGTTACCAGCAGTTTCCTCGGTGAATTTAAAATACTTTATAAATATAACTTGAAGTCCCTGGCCAAATACACAAATACTTCCTCCTACCAAAAATGCCTTCAAACTATTTTTAAGAACATTTCTCTTTACTTCCTTTGCCTTAGCTAAATTTTGATATTCCTGCTGTACAGGAGTTAGTTTTTTATTTTTCTTATTAGACATTTTATCACCTTCTATTTCAATAAATAAGGTTTTAACTTTATTAGTACATTCTTTAAAATGTCAGAATCCCTTGTATACATATCTTTTACCTTTTCATCTTGAGTTTCAAGTGCAAACGCCATCAAATCTGCCTGAGCCTTTTCCAGGTTAGCATAGAGAATTTTTCTAACATTTGATTGGGGAGTTTGAATTAAATCATCAAATAAATCTATATAGAGCTCACCTTTTGAATTCACCTGACCTATAAATACATTATCCAAAGATACGCCTTTTGATTCTAATTGTAAATCAAGCCACCCTTGATTTAGTCCTAAATTACTCAAGGATTCATTTATTACATTTCCGTCCAATATTACGGTCTGCGGTGCTCCTTCTTGACATACTTCTATTTGAAGATCATTTGGAGTAAGTGGTCTTTTATCTGATTTCATCAGTATATTTACATCTCCTGTAGACTCCATCATAGCAAATTCCACATCTGCTAAATTAAATACATTTTTTGAACGAAGTTCCCTCAATAAGTCTTCACCACTATATCCTATTTTACTTAAATTTTCTTCCATTACTTTTCCTTCTTTTACAACTACAATTCCCTTGCCCTTTAGTAAATTGTATATAAACTTACTTTTCATAGAAGCATATTCTAAAATTAATGGAAGTAACATCCATACCGCTATGGCCAGTATACCAATTACCCAGTTGTATATGACATTTGTACAGGTTAGTGCTATCAAAAATGCTATTACACTATAGTTTATAAAATTAAAAGGAGTTATTCTGCTAGGATGCTTTTTCCCCAATATTGTTACAAAAAACAAGGTAACAAAAAACAATACTGTAGATTTTAACAAAATTGTAATCCAAATTTTCATATATTATTCCCCCAAATCAGTTCTGTTTATATTGAGGCTCTTCATATTCTAAATATTTTAATCTATCCTTTAAATTTTTTGTAACACCATCTACAGCATCCATTGCCTCTTTATAGACTTTCTTTACTTTTTTATCCTGCTCTTGAAGAGAATATACTCTCAAAGTACTTTCAGCACCTTTAAGAACAGCTAGTGTCTGTTTTACTTGAGATCCTACAGTCAATTTATTAAGCCCTCCCTCATATTTCTTATAAAATTGCTAACCAACTTTTCTAATATAGTTTTACCCTGTTCAAATAAAATTATTACATATTATTTATGTGAACTCATATTTAAATTTTTCACATAAGAAAAGGCCCTAAAAAACAATAATATTTTTAAAGGCCTTTTTATGTAATACATAATATAACTATTTTTTTATTCATTTTAATTTCTATTCCAAAATAAACAGGAAGTAAATGCACCTACTATTATTATTCCTAGTATAGTTTCTATAATTACCATAAAACGTACTATAATAGAATTAGGTAAAATATCACCATACCCCAGCGTAGTTATAGTTACAGCACTAAAATATATAAAATTTCCTATGGGATATTTAAAATTTCCACAAACTACTGATTTAAGTACCAGAGGACTGTTGTCCAAAAATGATATAGAATTCTCAACAAGCTTTAAAAAATAAAAATTTAAGGGATAATAAAAGCAATCTTCTTTAAAAAATCTACTCTTAATCATAGTATAATCATTTACCCACATATATTTAGTATCGACTTTTTTTAACTGACGTACTTGACTTTTTTTATAGTAATTAAAGCTTTTATGCATTTCATTTTCATTTACGATATAAAAACATATTTTTAATTTACAACTATTAAATTTACCATTGATTCTATCTTCTCCCATATTTTCTACACTTATATGGGTTATACCTCTGTCTCTTGCCAACGTGCAATAATAATTTGCCCATGATTTTCCTAAAGATTTGTCAAAGGAAAATACATTTATAGAAGAACCTGAGTCATCTATAATTTCTAAATTTGCAAAAGGTCTTTTGTATTCATCAGAATTTATTAAATCTTCCACAGCGCTTTTCAACTCTCTGCTTTTAATTTGAATGTTTAGATTTTTTTGAAATGCATCTACTTTTGTAGTCATATTTATATTTTTTTGAAATACAAAAAAATCTCCCCTAGAATTATTCGCGATACTCCAATATATAAATCCAAATAAAAGTAATACGGTTATATAGGAAAATGCTAATGCAAACAAAATGGTTTTCTTTTTAAGTTTATATATACTAACAAACTTCTTCATAAACATACCTCTATCTACTATATATATATTTATACTTTTTGAAAAAGTTTATTATAACATTTTCCTATTAATTTTTCATACTAATCTAACTGTTTCTAATCTTCCATTTAGCTCCTTCTTTTGAATCTATTATATCTACTCCCATGGATTTAAGTTTATCCCTAATAGCATCTGCCCTATCACAATCCTTATATTTCACATGTCCTCTTTTAAATAATCCCTTATATAATTGTTAAAATCCCAAAGATGTAAAAACCTTTCTGCACTGCTATATCCTGATTGAAAAAGTTTCATCCTCATTTTATTGGATATATTAAACTCTGTGCTTCTAACTCCTAATGTTGGGATAAATACAGTTCTAACTGCATATTTATTTTTCACATACACTTCTTCGTTTTTATCTATCATAGTCCCAAATATATCAAATAAGTAGGAAATAAAATCCGTCTTTTTTGATTCCCAATAGTTTATATCATCTTCCGCTAATTTAAATCCTATGGTAGGCAATTCTGGAACTTCCTTCGTATCAAATATCCATATTGGAAAATTACTGAGTATACCCCCATCAACTATATAGCTACATTCACCTTTATAATAAAATTTTACTGGTTTAAAATAAAGGGGGATACTTATACTCATTCTAACTGCTTCCGCTATTTCAAACTTCATAGGATCTATACCGTATTCTTTTAAATCATCTGGTAGTATCATCATTCTTTTTTTAGTTATATCTGATGCTATTATTTTAAGAGGAGACTTTCCATCTATACTTATATCTCCAAAAGTTCTTTTTCCCTTTTTAGCTATAAGCTCTCCTATATATTTTTTCACAGCATCTGAAGAATATATTCCTTTATCTTTAAAAAGTGTAAAGGATTTTTTAATTAAAGAAAGTTCTCTTATCCATTTTTTTTTTAAGAATACATTTTGGTCTAAATTCATGGCTATATTTTTAAGTTCTTCTCCCCTATAACCTACTGCTAAAAGTGATGCTATTACCGCTCCAGCAGAAGTTCCTGCAAATTTATTCCATTTATATCCCATTTTTTCAAAATAACATACTGCCCCTATAAGTCCTATTCCCTTCATACCTCCACCTTCAAATACAGCATTTGCTATCATAAAAACCACCTCAATATATAAATATGTAAGTATTCATATATAGGATACTTAAAAATAATTTATAGAATATTATTCAAAATAAGTGGAAAACTACAAATATAATTATTGATGTTATATTAAAAGAAGGGAGATTGTCAAAATGCGAATAGAAATTTACTATAAAGGCATTAAAAACGCAAATGAAGCTGTAAAAAAACTCAAAAGCGAAGGATTTAACAATACCGCTGTGGATTTAAATGACAATTATATAGACCCTTTAAGCTCTAATTCAGATTTTGGTATAAATTTTTCAAACGTAATAAATTCCTCAGGAGTTTCCTATACTTCATCTGGAAGAACTCTTCCATCCACAAATCCCATGATAAGTGATTTCGGCAGTTTTAGAGACCTTGAAAACACATCCTATAAAGTAATTGTAAATTCTAATTCTTTCGATAATGAAAAATTGAAAGAAATCATAAAAAAAACTGGTGGGAAAATTAAAAATTATATTTCAAATAGTGAAAATAAAATTGGAAATAATACTTTAACTTAATCTTATGGAAAAATAATATTTTTACGTTAATGAAAAACCTCACATAAGTATCTTAAAATTTTATATCTCCTTATGTGAGGTATTCTTTTTAAATTTTCTCATTATCATTCTGTATAATTTTATCTTTGTCCTTAACATATATATTTTAAAAAAAGTAAGAGCAATAAGCTCTTACTTAATTTTTATAACAACTTTCCATAATAGCAAGAGCTGCAGCTCCAATAGCTCCAGAATCTTCTCCTAAAAGTACAGGAAGTATTTTAGTTTTTTCACTTATATATTGAAAGCATCTTCTTTTTACAACCTGTTTTACTTTATGCAAAACTATGTTTCCCCCTTTGGAGACTCCTCCGCCTAGTACAACTACTTCCGGATCAAAGCAAGTTACTACATTTGCGACACATATTCCAAGGTAATTTAAAGCTCTGTCCAATATATTTTTAGACACTTGATCTCCAAATTCTGCCTCTTTAAACACTTCTTTTGAAGTTATATCCTTATATTTAGAAAGGGAGGTATGTTCTCCTATTTTCACTGCTCTTTTTCCTTCTCTTGCTATAGCAGTACCGGATGCAAGTACCTCTGCACATCCATAATTTCCACAGTTACATAAGGGACCCTCTTTTTCTAAAGTCATATGTCCTACTTCCAGTGCATTATTAGTATTACCTCTGTATATCCTGCCATTTAATATGGCTCCTCCTCCTATTCCTGTAGAAACTGTTATAAATACCATGTTTTTGCTACCTTTACCCGCACCAAACATATATTCCCCTAGCGCTGCTGCATTTGCATCATTGTCCAAATATACGGGAATCTTAAATTTTTCTTCTATTGGCTTTACAATGTTAAAGTTTTTAAAAGGCAAATTTGGTGTACATACTATCTCACCCTTTTCTATATCAAGTGGCCCTGGAGACCCTATTCCTATACCTACTAACTTCTTTCTGTCAACTTTACACTCCCCTATTACCTTTTCAACAATCTCTATCATTCTGTTTAATATAAAATTTTCTCCTTTTTCCGCTTCTGTTGGAAAAGTAGCCTTACATATTACTTCTCCTGTGAAATTTACAACGGCAGCACAAATTTTTGTACCACCTAAATCAACTCCCACTACATATTCCTCTTTCAAGTTGCTTTCTCTCCCCTCAACCTAATATTTCTATTTTATATTATATACTATTTTCACCTTTTTAAATTACTACCTATACATTTTTGCCTTCTAACAAAATTAAGTTTCATAATGTATATATATGCGTAAAGTTACTCAAAATAATCTAAACTGTATTCAATAAAATTGTTGAAATTATGGTTATTAAGTCAGATTAATATACACATATTATAGATAGGTATGTTTATATATTTTTGGAGGCAGTATTATGTTAGAAAAGTTTCTAGATGTTTTAATTGGCAAGCCACTACCAAATGAACAAACATCACATGAAAAATATAATATTTTATTCGGATTAGCCATTATGGCTAGTGATGCTATTTCATCAGTTGCATATGCAGCAGAAGAAATTTTATTTGTATTAATAAGCGTATTAGGTTTAGCAGCCTACAATTGGCTTGGATGGGTTTCATTAATGATTATAGGCTTATTGTTTATTCTCACCATATCATATGTTCAGATTATCAGGGCATACCCACAAGGTGGAGGTGCCTATATAGTTGCCAAAGAAAATTTAGGGATAAGACCAGGATTAGTTGCTGCATCTGCATTATTAATAGATTATATATTGACTGTTGCAGTAAGTGCTAGTGCTGGAGTTACAGCAATAATCTCAGCTTTTCCTACTTTAGGAATGCATAAGATTTCACTAGTACTGGGATTAATTATTATACTAACTATTTTAAATCTAAGAGGTGTTAGTGAATCATCTAAAATATTTAGTATACCTACTTATCTGTTTATACTAGGCATGATATTTATGATTATATATGGTTTTATAAAATACTCTATATATGGTGCAACTACCCCTATGATAAATACTCCCGTTAAGGCAACAGGAACACTAAGTATATTTTTAATTCTTAGAGCTTTTTCTTCAGGCTGCTCAGCATTAACAGGATTAGAAGCAGTAAGTAATGCAGTTCCTAATTTTAAAGAACCTAGCCAAAAAAATGCTAAAATGGTTATGATATTATTATCAACCTTAATATTGTTTATTTTTGGCGGTACTTCACTACTTACTAGATTTTATCATGCTATACCAACAAAAAATGTTACAGTTTTATCCCAAATAGCATTTGGTGTATTTGGCAGGAATTTTATGTACTATTTTATACAGATTACTACATCTATAATATTGATAATGGCATGCAACACAGCTTTTACAGGGTTCCCCATGTTAATGTACGTTGTTGCTAGAGATGGATTTGCACCAAGGCAATTCACTATAAAAGGTAAGAGGCTAAGTTTTTCAATAGGTATTGAAGTATTATCATTTATTGCAGGGGTATTAGTACTTATATTTAAAGCAGATGTTCACAGCTTAATTCCTCTGTATTCAGTAGGCGTTTTCTTGTCCTTTACTTTAGCACAAACGGGAATGGTACTGCATTGGAAGACTAGTACTGAACCTGGATGGAAAAAACGTGCTTTAATTAATGGTATAGGTGCCATAGTAACTATAATTACAACATTTATAATTATATATGAAAAAGCATTAGCCGGTGCATGGATAGTTCTTGCTTTAATTCCTATACTAGTTATTATTATGGCATCTATAAAGAGACATTATGATAAAGTGGCAGAACAGCTAAGAGCCTCAAAGGAAGATATATTAAATATAGAGTTAGGTAAAAAATTTACACATATTTGTATAATTCCTATTGCAAGTTTAAATAAAGCAGCGTTAAACGCCTTACAATATGCTAGGAGTATCACACCAAATGTAATAGCTTTAAATGTATCTATAGATAAAAACTATATAGAAAAACTAAAAGCTAAATGGGCTGAATTAAATACAGATATATTACTGGTAACTAAATATTCTCCCTATAGACAAATAATAACTCCATTACTTAAGTATATAGAGATTATATCAAATGCAGCTTGTGAAGATGAGAAAGTAACTATAATACTGCCGCAATTTATAACGCATCAATGGTGGGGAAATTTCCTTCATAACCATACAGGATTTTTGCTTAGAGAAAATTTATTGAGAAATAGAAATATTGTAGTATCAACTTACCCTTATCATTTAAATGATGAAAAATAAGATTTATTTTCTATCGATTTCTTGAATACCTAAAAAGAAAAAGGATCTCATTTTTAAACCCGGCTATACAACAAAATATAATAAGATTGGAAACCCATCAACAGGAATAGGTCTTTCTTATGTAAAACAAATAGTTACAAATTTAAAAGGAAAAGTTATGCTAGAAAACGCATCTAGTTTAGATGAAACTATTTTTACTATTGAGATTCCAGTTAAAAGTTTGATAAAGGAAGGATGATACAAACATGAGATTTTTTATTGTAGACGATGATGAAGCTATCCGTTCAATGTTATCTGAAATAATTGAAGATTACAACTTAGGAGATGTTGTTGGTGAAGCAGCAAATGGTGTCCACATATCAAGTAGCTTTCTATGTACTAAAAAAACAGATATACTTATAATTGATCTTTTAATGCCAGTTAAAGATGGCCTCCAAACTATAAGCGAACTTGACCCTTCTTTTAAAGGTAAATCAATTATGCTATCCCAGGTAGAAAACAAAGAAATGATAGGAAAAGCTTATTCTTTAGGTGTGCAGTACTATATTACAAAACCAATAAACAGACTTGAAGTAATTGGCGTTATAAAAAAAGTAATTGAACAAATAAAGATTGAAAAATCCATAAATCATATTCAAAATACCTTAAACTTCTTAAAAATGGATACACTAGATAATAAAAACAGTTCAAAATCAAATAAAGGTATTTTAGAATATAGTCAATTTATATTGAATCAATTAGGTATAATTTCTGAAAGCGGCAGTAAGGATTTACTGTCCATTGTAGAATACTTATATACCCGTGAAAATGAAAAGGCTATTGAAAAGGATTTTCCATCTTTAAAGGAAATATTTACTAAAATATCTCAAAAAAAACTTGGACAAAATTCTTCTTCAATTGATATAAAAAAGGAGATAAAGGCGTCAGAACAAAGAGTTAGAAGGACCGTACTTCAGTCACTAACTTATATAGCCTCTCTTGGACTTACAGACTATTCTAACCCCAAATTTGAAGAATATGCTGCTGAATTTTTCGATTTTACGGAAGTGAGGAAAAAAATGCTAGAATTAAAAAATAATACTCCTCTTAACCAACCTATACATATAAATGTTAAAAAATTTATCAAGGTTTTATATATAAAATCTAAAAACTACAAAGGTAATGATATATAAAAAGAGTTCTCATTTGAAAGTTATTCACTGAATATGGTTTCAAGCATATAACACAAAAAGAACGCCTAACTTTCTTATAAGGCGTCCTATTTGTGCTATGAATTTTATTTACAACTTGACTTACTGCATCCAGGACAGCCACAGCTGCAGCCGCCACCTTTTTTATGAGACTTGTAAGTCCTATATCCAGAAAATCCTATGATGATAAATACAACTGATGCGACTATAAGCGTTGACATATTATACCACCCCTTTTTTCTCTATAGAATTAATAAATTTATTGCCAACTTCTTTAATTTCAGCAGGTTTTCTAAACAATAGATATAAAATTCCAATAAGCAATAAAAGAGCAACAACTGTACCAAATCCAAATGCACCACCTGTGAAAAATGAACTTAACTGATATACAATGAGTGCTGTAGTATAGGCAAATACAGTTTGATAGCCTACAGAAAATAACGTCCATTTTCCTGAATTCATTTCATTCCTAACTGCACCAATTGCTGCAAAACAAGGAGCACATAGTAAATTAAAAATAAGTAAAGAGTAAGCAGAAAGTTGTGTAAAGGATCCTTGAAGTTTACCCCACATCTGTGCACCATCTTTAGCAACTTCTGCAAATCCATATAGTATACCAAAAGTTCCTACTACATTTTCCTTTGCAATTAATCCTGATATTGAAGCCACTGCAGCCTTCCAATCACCCCATCCAAGAGGTGCAAATATAGGTGCAATTGCAGTTCCTATGCTAGCAAGAATGGATTTATTTATATCTACCATTTGGAATTTCCAGTTAAAGGAACTTAACAACCATACAACTATAGTAGCAAGAAGTATTACAGTTCCTGCTTTTTTCATAAATGATTTAGAACGATCCCACATTTGAATTAGGACACCTTTTGCTCCTGGAATGTGGTATGGTGGAAGTTCCATTACAAAAGGAGCTGGATCTCCAGAAAAAAGTCTTGTTTTCTTTAAAATAATACCTGAAATAATAATAGCTACAATTCCTACAAAATAAGCAGATGGTGCAACCCAGACAGATTCAGGGAATAATGCTCCTGCAATTAAAGCAATTATAGGAAGTTTTGCACCACAAGGAATAAAAGTAGTTACAATAATAGTCATTCTACGGTCAATTTCATTTTCAATTGTCCTACTTGCCATAATACCCGGTACACCACAACCCGTTCCAATAAGAATGGGAATAAAAGATTTACCAGATAATCCAAATTTTCTAAACAGTTTATCCATTATAAAAGCAATACGTGACATATAACCACAGTCTTCTAATATGGCAAGACATAAAAACAACACCATCATCTGAGGCACAAATCCAATTACTGCCCCTACACCAGCAACGATACCATTTAAAATAAGTGAATTTAACCATTCGGCAGTGCCAATCATTTTTAAGAAACTACCAACAGCATTAGGAACAACATCACCAAACAACACATCATTTACCCAATCTGTCATCCACGACCCCACAGTTGAAATAGAAAGATAATAAATTAAAAACATAATAGCGGTAAAAATAGGTAGTCCTAGAATACGGTTGGTTACAATTCTGTCAATTCTATCAGAAGTCGCTAACTTACTTTTATTTTTCCTATGTACAGCTCGTTTTATCACAACATTTATATAAGAGTAACGTTCACCAGTTATAATACTTTCACTATCATCATCAAATCTTTTTTCACAATCTGCAACAATCTCTTCTATCTTATCTTTTATATCTTTAGAAATAGCTATCTGTTCATAAATTTTTTTATCCCTCTCAAATAATTTTATAGCAAACCAACGACTGTTCACACCATTTATATTACTTTTAATAAGATCTTCAATTTTACTTAAAGCACTTTCCACAAATTCTGAAAAAATATGAGGTGAAGATGAAACCGCATTTGACTTAGCAATTTCTATTGCTTTTTGGGCTACTTCTTTAGATCCAATACCTTTTAATGCAGAAGTTTCTATAACTTCACAGCCAATGGCTTCTTCTAGTTTCTTTATATTTATCACATCACCATTTTTTCTAACCACATCAATCATATTTACAGCCATAACAACAGGTACTCCTATTTCTATAAGCTGTGTAGTAAGATATAGATTTCTCTCGATGTTTGTACCATCTACAATATTGATAATAGAATCCGGTTTTTCATTAATTAAATAATTTCTTGAAACCACTTCTTCTAGTGTATAAGGTGAAAGAGAATAGATCCCTGGCAAATCTTCAATAACAACGTCCTTGTGACCCTTCAATCTACCTTCCTTTTTTTCTACAGTAACGCCTGGCCAGTTACCCACATACTGAGAACTTCCAGTTAAATCATTAAACATAGTAGTTTTACCACAATTTGGGTTGCCTGCAAGAGCAATTTTAATCGACATTTACATTCCTCCTAATTAGTCAATTATTTAAAAGTTATCAGATTATAAATGAGAGCTTATATGTCAGTTTACTTCCAGTATCATTGCTTCTTCTTTACGTAAACTAAGCTCATATCCTCTTACATTGACCTCCACTGGATCTCCAAGTGGAGCTACTTTACGTACATAAACCTTAGTTCCCTTTGTCAATCCCATATCCATAAATCTTCTCTTTATAGCACCTTGTCCATGAACTTTAGTTATAGTAACTGTTTCACCGCACTTAATATCCTTTAATGTTTTCATACTTTTATCTCCTTCCTCTGCAAAATAGCAGCTGCATGTTCTATACTAGAATCCTGTTTGCCATTGATTTATTTAAAGCAATACGTGAATTTTTTATGTTTACAATTAAATTTCCCGATATTTCTGCTACTACAGTTACATTTTCTCCAAGCACAAATCCAAGATGTTCTAGATGTTTCCGTGTATAATCATTGCCGGTAACATTTTTAATACTGCTTGTTTCTCCTACCTTCACCATGGTAATTGGCATCATACTTCCTCCTCTCCGATATTTTTTATTAAAATCATTCTCAAGAATATATCGTCACACTCCAATTGAATGTTACTAATACAAGATAATGATATTCAATATCATTTGTAATTCAATTTCAATTATAATACATTATTAGTTATCTGTAAACACATCTACTAAAATTATTTATTTGCATAAAAAAATAGTATCAGAATTTTTACTAAAATTCTGATACTATTGTTCTATTTTTACTAAGTACTCTATTTCTTGGGGGCTAAAATCATAAACATATTATTCCCTTCTAATTTAGGTGCTCTTTCCACTACTGAGTTCTCATCTAATTTACTTAAAAATATGTCAAAAACTTTCCTACCTAAACTTGTATAATTATTTTGTCTCCCCCTAAACCTTATAGAAACTTTAACTTTGTTTCCCTTATCCAAAAACTTTCTGGCATTATTTGCCTTTATCTCTATATCGTTTTCCTCAATAGTAGCACTTAATCTGATTTCCTTTAATTCTACAATTTTTTGATTTTTTTTAGCTTGTTTTGCTTTTTTAGATTGCTCATAAATAAATTTACTGTAATTCATTATCTTACATACAGGGGGTTTAGCCTGCGGCGAAACTGCTACTAAATCCATACCCTGCTCTCTTGCCCTATTTAAAGCATCCCTGGTATTTATAATTTCGCTTTCTTTTTCTCCTACCAACCTAATCTTGTCTGCCCTAATTTCTTCATTTAAGTTATTCTTTTTATTAATAGTATACACCTCCATAATTTAAAGTTTACCTATTTACTATTATATATAAGCATTTAATCTTGTGCAACCACAAAATGTGGTTATTCATCTCATTTTCTCAATATTTTTCAATTATAATAATAAATTAGTCTTTTAGTTTTCCCTAATCTATATATTTTCTATTACTGCTTTAATCAACTTTGTGAATTTTCTACTGGCATAGAGGGAATTTTCTATAACTTCTTCATGATTTAGGGCATGCTTCAATATTCCTGCTGCCATATTAGTTATGCAGGATATTCCAATAGTTCTCATACCGCTGTGATTTGCCACAATCACTTCAGGAACTGTAGACATTCCCACTGCATCCCCTCCTAATACACTCAACATCTTTATTTCCGCTGGCGTTTCATAGCTTGGCCCACTCATATAAACATATACTCCTTCTTGAATGGATATGTGCAATTCTTCTGCCACTTTTTTTACCATTTCTCTAAGGTTACTATCATATGCCTCAGACATATCTGGAAATCTGGATCCAAACTTCTCCAGATTCTGTCCTATTAAAGGATTTTGTCCTGATAGATTTAGGTGATCCCTTATAAGCATCAAATCTCCACTTTTATAACTTTTATTTATTCCTCCTGCAGCATTAGTTACTATTAGATTTTCAATTCCCATCATTTTCATAACTCTAATAGGGAAAGTCACTTCTTTCATTGAATATCCTTCATAATAATGAAATCTACCCTGCATTGCAACTACTACCTTACCTTGAAGTTTTCCTATAACAAGACAGCTTTTATGTCCTTCCACTGTAGAAACAGGGAAATTTGGTATTTCGCTATAAGAATATATTTTTTTATCTTCAATTTCATCTGCAATATGTCCAAGACCCGACCCAAGTATAAGCGCTATCTCTGGTTTTAACTTTATTCTAGAACTTATATAATTTGCAGCTTCCTCTATATTTGAGTTTAAATCAGTACCATTTTCTTTAAACATTAAATGCATTTCACTTCCTCTCTGCTAAATTTTATTATAACACAAAATTTATTTCTTGAATGACTAAATCTTCGTCAAACTCTGCCATTGCATCTATAAGTACTTTGCTCATAAAATATGCCCTTCATAATTTATACTTATGTATATAAGCTATAATAAATACATCCATAAAGCATCAAAGCATCGTACAATATTAAGAAATTTTAACGTAAAAGTAGACAATTTGTATAATATGCTTTTTTCATAACAAATTGTCACTTTTATTACGCCAAATAATAAGTTATTATGTATTAAGAGGTGTTTAGCGTGAAAAAATACTATAAGCAATTTTTAAAAGCTATTACACTTAATATGGAGATGAATATAAATCAGTTAAAAACATCATAAAATTTCATATTATTGGGGGGTATTTTAAATGAACAATTACACAGTTACTTTTAAGCCTGAAAACCACAAAATATCCGTATATGAAGGAACTTCACTTAAAGAAGCTATTGTAGCTGCAGGATTGGATTTTGATTTCCCCTGCGGTGGAATGGGTACCTGTGGCAAATGTAGAATTAATATATTAGATAAAAACTTAAAGGCTACAGAAAAGGAAATTAAATTTTTAGAAGAAAAAGAACTTAGAGAAGGTATACACCTTGCTTGTGAAACTAAGGTATACAGCGATATAACCGTTCAACTAACTGAAAAGAAAAGTGAAGTCTATAATATACTCCAATCATCCACAGAAAGGACTTTTACTATTAAACCTCTTATTGAAAAAGTTTATGTAGAAGTAGACTTGCCTTGTTTGGATAATCAAAAATCTGATTTAAAACGTTTAAAAGAAAAATTAATGCTAAAAAATCCAAATTATAAAAATATTAAAATGAATATTTCTGTTTTAAAAGAACTGCCCGTGAAACTTCGTGAAGCAAACCACCATATAACTGCAGTTATCCACGGCAATGAGATTATTGGTATAGAAATGGGAAATACTGAAAGAAATATGCTTGGTATAGCTTTTGATATTGGTACTACTACTATTGTAGCTTATCTAATGGATTTATACACTGGAAAGAAGCTTGCTGTTTCTTCAGCAATGAATCCTCAGATAAAGTTTGGTGCAGACGTAATCACACGTACAACTTTTGCCAATCAAAATGAAAATGGTGTTAAATTAATGCAATCCTCTCTTTTGGATGTATTAAATAAATTAATTGAAAATAGTGTACATAAAGCAAACATGTTAACGGATAACATATATGCAATTACTGTTGTGGGAAATACCTGCATGCACCATCTATTTCTAGGCCTTACTACAAAATATATTGCATATATACCCTATGTTCCCGTAATAAGCGAAACACTTGAAGTAAAATCATCAGATCTTAACCTTCACATTAATCCATCAGGTAAGGTATTTGTGCTTCCAAATATAGCTGGATTTGTAGGAGCAGATACTGTAGCTGTAATTTTAGCCTCAGAAATGGACAAAAGTAAAGATGTAAAGTTAGCCATCGACATAGGTACTAATGGCGAAATAGTCCTGGGCTCTTCAAAGAAACTTGTATCTTGTTCTGCTGCTGCAGGTCCTGCTTTTGAAGGAGCTCAAATAAGCAGCGGCATGAGAGGTGAAAAAGGTGCTATAGATCACGTAAGCTTTGGAAAATCTTTAGACTACACTGTTATAGGGAATGAAAAACCTGAAGGTATTTGCGGATCTGGTCTACTTGATATTGTGGCCGGGCTTGTAACCCTTGGAATTATAAATAAAAGAGGAAAGCTTTTATCACCTGCCGACTTTGTAAGTCCAAGTGCACTATCATTTAAAGATAATATCGTAACTTATGAAGACGCAAATGCTTTCTTAATTGTTCCTCCAACAGAAACAGTACATGGACGTGCTATTATGCTTACCCAAAATGATATAACTTCACTTCAGCTGGCAAAAGGAGCTATATCCGCAGGTATAAACATACTTATAAAAAAATGTAATATAACTACAGAGGATATAAAAGAAGTAATTTTAGCCGGTGCTTTTGGAAATTATATGAACCCTCACAGTGCCTGCACAATAGGTTTAATTCCGCCACAGCTCGAAAATAAGATAAAGTTTGTAGGAAACGCTGCTGGTACTGGTTCTATGCTTGCCCTACTGTCAAATGAAGAATATGAGCATTCTAATGCTATAGCCAGTAAAGTAACTTACGTTGAATTAGGAGCGCAAAAGGATTTTAACAGAGAATTTGCCCACGGAATGCAATTTCAAGAGTATAAATAGAATAAAAAAATTCATCAGTTTAATTAAGCTGGTGAATTTTTTTATTCTATTTTCCTGTAGCTACATAAATCATTGCTTTTGCATTTGGAGGTACACTGCATCCACTTGATCAATGAATCTTACTTAGTGGGAGTTTGTTTCTCCCACTAAGTTTAGATGAATTATCCAGGGGCGTAGCTACCGTTATCTCCCACTTTGATAGAAAAGCAGATATCCCAAATCTTTGATTTGGTGATA
>ENA-UOOE01000738-UOOE01000738.1-fermentation-metagenome-genome-assembly--contig:-NODE-738-length-30330-cov-330.460776_pt1 | contig 30330 bp, 26 predicted proteins | sample MGYA00245776_ERZ724021 | MGnify/ENA primary metagenome ERZ724021 (study PRJEB28704, sample SAMN03018321) | fermentation metagenome | biome: anthropogenic terrestrial biome; feature: soil... | reverse complement strand
GTGGTGCCATCTGCAACTATGGTGGTAGTTTGACTGTGGGTAATAGTACATTCACGGGTAATAAAGCCGATGTTAGTGGTGGAGCCATCTGCAACTATGATAATTTGACTGTGGTTAACAGTGCATTCACGGGTAATAAAGCCGATGTTAATGGTGGTGCTATCTACAATGGTGGTAGTTTGACTGTGGGTAATAGTACATTCACAGGTAACACTGTAACCAATTATGGTGGAGCCATCTACAATGATGGTGGTAATGTAACAGTTACAAATTCCACATTAACAGGCAACACCGCAAGTAATGGTGGAGCAATCATTAATATGAATGGTAAATTAACAGTGACAAGCACCATAATTAACAACAACAACGCAGCCAATGATGGTGGAGCAATCAGCAATTATGGTAATTTAACAGTAACAAACTCCCTAATTAAAAACAACAGTGCAGCATATTACGGTGGAGCCATAGAAAATTATGGAACTTTAACTTTAACTAAAAGCACACTCACAGGCAACAGTGCAGCATCCGGTGGAGCAATCTTCAACGCGGCGATGGGTACTTCAACAGTTACAAACTGCACACTCACAGGCAACACTGCAGAATATTATGGTGGAGCGATCTACAATGGTGGTGGTAGTACTGTAACGGTTACAAATTCCACACTCACAGGCAACACCGCAAGTAATGGTGGAGCGATCTACACTTATGGTGATGTAAGGGTTACAAACTGCACACTTAAGAACAACACTGCAAGAAATAATGGTGGAGCAATCTGCAATGATGGTGGTAATGTAACAGTTACAAATTCCACACTTAGTAAGAACAATGCAACAAATGGTGGAGCAATCTTCAATAGTTATTATCTTACTTTAACAGTTACAAACTGCACACTCACAGGCAACAGCGCAACAAATGGTGGAGCGATCTACAATCGTAATTATCAGGTTACGGTTGTTAGTTTTAGTAGTATTGTGAATAACTCTGCAAGTCTTGGTAGTGCTATTTATAATGAGTTTGGTGTTATAGATGTTAAGTACAATTGGTGGGGTTCTAATGATCCTGTATGGACAGGCCTCTTATATGGAATGTCAAATCCCATAAACTGGTTATACATGACAATAAATGCCACACCAACTACTATTAACAATACTCAAAGCAGTTTAGTCACAGTTAGCTTCAACAACCTCTATAATGGCACTACGGTTACTTCATTCGATCCTAGTACAAATCACATACTTGATGGAACACTTGTAACCTACAGCAGTACATTGGGAAGTTTCAATCCTGCAACCGCCACAACGGTTAATGGTATTGCAACAACCTTATTCACTGCAAAACACGGAGGAACAGGTAACCTCAATGCAACTACAGATAATCAAACAGTTACACAACTTTTCACTGTGAATCCAGTATCCTACCTGTATTTGAACACTACAACATCCAAAAAGAACCCAACTGCTGGTGAAACATTCATGTTAACCTACAAACTCAGTAACAAGGGGCCAGACAATGCAACCAATGTTACAGTGTCTTTCCAGATACCATCTGGTTTGGAATTTGTAACTGCAACTGTTGACAATGGAACATGGACCTACAACCCAACCAACCGGACCATAACCTGGACACTCAGCAACGTGGCAGTTGGAGATCCTTACCTGTACCTCTCAGTCAGGGCATCAGGAACTGGAAGCTACACAATTACACCAACGATAACTTCAGAAACCTTCAACAGGAACACAGACCCATTAACACCATTTACAATCAACGTAAAAGCACAGAACAACTCTAATGGTAATACAGTGAACGCTGCATCAACAACAAAAACAATACCAATGCAAACCACAGGAATGCCAATAGCAGGATTTATACTGGCTATTCTCGCTGTACTCGGTGGAATATTCACATCAAGGAAAAAATAAAAACCCAATTACCCATTTTCTTTTTTTTAAGGATCAAAAGTTATGCTTATTTAGTAGGTGTTCAAATATTCATAATATTTTAATTTTTAATTTAAGGGTTGTTTTTAAAGTCAAACTAATTTTATGGGCTTTTTTTTGAAAATTAAGTTTATATTAAAAAAATAGTTAATTAAAAATTTTAAAAAAATTTCCTAAAAAAATGAGTTCAGGAATTCATCCCGGATTTCAGGATTCCTTCCTTGGCTCCCCCATTTCTTCTATCTCATCTGCAACGTGCCAGTGGTCTCCATGTTTCTCAGCTCGTCTTATGAAGTACACACCAAGGAGTGCTCCAACTATTCCACCAGCTGTGTCCGTGAATAGGTCGTTCATTGTATCATCAATGGCGTTCTGGGTTGGTGATCCCTGCATCTGGGTGTTTCCAGTTATCTCCCCTATCACAGTGTGGGAGAGGTACTTGTCATAGGTGTACTCACCCATCTCAAGCATGGCTCCAAATCCTATGGTTACAATAACAATAAGGATGGCCATTCCCCGTACACTGGCCTTCAGCTTGCCGTAGAAGTACAGGGTGTAAACAGCCATCATACCTATGAGTGCAACGTAAAGGGGCAGCATGAAATGCATGAAGTTATCGTAGTGGGGTATTCTCACGTAGAGTCCCATTGCATCCCCACCAACAAGTTCGAACAGAACCATTGCAAGAAGAAGAAGCTCGATCTCAACTGGAATGGCACGTATCATGTTCCTTGTGAAGAATGACGGTGCATGCATGATCACAAGGGCCACCAGTATGAGGACTCCGAATATTCTCTCTGAACCTGTTGCACCACCGAATATGGTGATGTAGATACCTGCGGCCAGGAGGAAAACCCTCAACGCAATGAGTAATTTTCTCTCTGTTGGGTTTATATTTTCATCGGGTTTGAAGTAGCTCATATCTAACCTCCAAATCAACAATTCAAATCATTGAAGCTATCAATCTAAAACATCTTTGTGATCTCATTATCTCCTTTTATTATTTATTTTTTTATATTTTTAACTGGATTCTGGCGGTACATTCACTTCCAACCCATTTTTTCTGAATTTTGTTCAGGGATCGTGGGCAATAGCTTTAAGTACAACCATGAACACATCTAGCTTTAATAAGAATTAAGTTGAAAATAAGAAATATCTAGATTTTTTAAACTATTTACAAGATTTAAACAGGACTTATTTATTTAAGGACTATTCTGGTATGTTCAAATTACAATATAATTTTTAAAGAATAAACAATGAGTTTAAGATTCAAGGATAATTGAAGCTTTTTCAAATGGAGACGTTCAATGAAGAAATTTTTAATGTTACCCCTTTTAATGGTCATGCTCTTCCAGGTGGCCCCTGCATCTGCATGGTCAGTTACAACCCACTACGAGATCGCTGACGAGGCCTACAGCTCACTTTCACCTTCTGTTCAGGCTAACCTGAGTGAAATTGCAATGAGGGACGGTGCAGATGATCCTGACGTGAAGTTCAGGGACTTCCAGAACCATCACATGCCCTACAGCGCCATCAAAGCACAGTACTGGTTGAACAATGGAAAGCTCAACTACGATGAGGGTAACTACCACTACGCAAGCTACTGCTTTGGTGTGGCATCCCATTACATATCTGACAGCTTCTGCGCACCCCACACAGTTAACGGGGCATCCAAGGTCGATCATACAATCTACGAAGTGGAAGGAATGTTTCTTGAACCCCACGCAACCTACGAAAGCGGAGATATGAACACTCTGCTCCAGCAGGGTCAGGCAGAGGGTGAAGTGAGCTGGACAAACTGGAACCAAAATAATAGTGATGTTTACATCCAGAGCGACCTGGACAATGCTGCAAGTGCTACATACTCTCTCATAAGTGAATATGCAACGTGAAGGAGCATTTTCACTTTAAACCAAATCTTTTTTTAATGTTCCTTCAATGATATTACTTTAAAAATAAATAAAAAAATTGGGTCATGAAAAAAAATAGTTTTTGTTTATTTGAAGAAACCTTTAATGATTTACATGGTCTTTGATTCAAACTTTCTTATTCTGAGCCCTTCCTGTACTCATGTGTGAAAGTTCTGTCGTAGAGCTTTGAAGGGGTCACATGGGATGCACCGAGCACATCACCCACGACGATCATTGCGGTTTTTTCTATTCCAGATTCCATGACTTTAACTGCAATATCCTCAAGTGTTCCACGCACTATTTTCTCATCAGGCCAGGATGCCTTCTGAACCACTGCAACAGGGGTTTTGGCAGGATAGTGGACTCTAAGATCAGAAACCACCTCATCGATCATGTGAACACCCAGGAAGATGCACATGGTTGCACCGTGCTCTGCAAGACTTGAAATGGATTCACCTGCAGGTTTAGGTGTGCGACCCTCAGGCCTTGTGATTATAACTGTCTGAGAAACCTCAGGAAGTGTTAACTCAGTTTCAAGGGCAGCTGCAGTTGCAAAGAGTGAACTAACCCCTGGAATCAATTCAAATGGTATCTCAATTCTTCTAAGATCCTCCATCTGCTCGCCTATCGCTCCGTAGATGGCAGGATCTCCAGTGTGAACCCTTGCAACGAGTTTTCCCTTGTCGGTTTCTTCCCTCATGACCTCTATGATCTCATCCAGGTTCATGGATGCGCTGTTGTAGATCAGGGCATCCTCCCTTGCACAGTCCAGAACTTCCCTGTTCACAAGGGAACCTGCATAGATAATAACGTCTGCAGTTTTAATTACATTGTAAGCTTTTACTGTTAAAAGTTCAGGGTCTCCAGGACCCCCTCCTATGAAAACAACTTTTCCCTTCATCTTTTTAATCCTCTGAGCATTATTTAAGGTTGAATTTTGATACTTCTGGTATTTATTTATATGTAAAGCAGGGGGTTATTTTATGGGTGTTCCAGAAATTTGTAGAATAAAACTTTGTAGAGTAAGTTTATTGTATTGGAGGATTGTGTTGGAAAATGGGATTGGGAAAAAAGATCTATCTCCATTTAGAATAGTCACCTTCATTAAAGGTTGATGCGTTTTTCAACAAGTTCAATTGCAGCGTAAGGACATTCCCTTATACACATCTCACACAAGCCGCATGAAACAGGGTCAATCCAGGCCTTACCGTTGTCCTTAATGGTCACAGTATCTGTGCCTGTTTTCACCTGTGGGCAGACATCCCTGCAGTTGTGATCACAGTCAGCATCCCCCATACAGTCCTCTTCCACAACCACGGCTGATCTGGATGCAAATCCTAAACCCCTTTTAACAGCTTCCTTTATATTGTAACCTGCAATGTGCAGTAATGTATCACCAAGCCCTGGATCTGCAGTCATTGAAGCCAAACAGGGGTAGTTGTGGATTTTGTTTCCTGATTCAGTTTCAGCTTCATCCACTGGAAGTCCCTCCAGCTTCTCTGCAACGTACCATGTTGAACCACAGGGTGCTCCCCTTAAAACCTTCACATTCTTGATGAGGTTGTTTGCCTGTATCTCAAGTTCAGGCATTCCAAAGTGCTCTGCAAAGGCATCCACAAAAGGATTTCCCATGGGCTTCAAACTGCAAAACGGTTTGGGAAACAGTATCAAAACATCATCAGGTGCAGATTCTATTATCTCCCTTTGAAGTCCGGATGGAATCTGGTATGGGTCATGAATAGGGACAATAACAGCCTTTGCACCACTTTTATCTGCCACAACAGGCAGTACCATGTTGATGTCTCCTTTGAGGTCAAGTGCAAGGATCAGGTCACATGGGGGAATGTTTTCAGGCACGTGGGTTGAAAAATCATCTATGAACTCCGGCAGATCCTCTGGAAATTCATGCAGTCCCACTATATTTGCTGCAAACCCCTGCTCAGCAAGGCTGTTAACGATCCGGGCCCCATAATCACCACTGGTCAGTATGTATATTTTCAGTTCCATCCAAATCATTCCCATTCAACTTTCAGATACCCTTCAACTTTCAGTTGATCTAATTTTATTTTCTTTAATACTATAAATCATATCCTTGTGATGACTTAAACGAGAATTTTATAAAATAAATCAATGAAACTTAAAAATTAATAAAAAGGATTTAAAAAATATTAAAATAATTATTAAAATAACATATCCTATACTGAAAACCTTTTAAATCCTCTAAAACATATCATGGGATGGATTTATTTGCTCAGTGCCTCTTTTATCAATCTTGAAACTGTGTCAAGTATTATTCCCGTGAATGCAATGAAAACACCCATAACCGCGATTAAAGCTGCAAAGACTGTTGGTCCCAGGGTTGCCCTGGTTCCTCCGAGGTAATCACCAAAGAATATAAGGCCTGAAGCAAGTCCTATTATGATGAGGATGATACCAGGTACTGTGAAGAAGTAAAGAGGTCTGTTGAATTCCATGTCCTGTATTATTCTGACCAACACACCGACACCATGTTTTATAGGGTTTCTTTTGGTATCTGTATCGTACCTAACACCTATCTGAACTTCCCCTATTCTGAAGCCTGCATTTGAGGCATCTGTGAGCATCTCACTTTCAATTCCAAATCCACTTAGATTGAACCTGAAGGCAGGTATGGTGCTGATTGAAAATGCTCTGAAACCGCTCTGACTGTCGGTAACATTGAGTTTACCGTTCATATTGGTTGCAATATCCAGAACGCTCTGCCCCACACGCCTGTATTTTGGTGTGTTTTTTTCACCACCTTCTATGTATCTGCTCCCGTTTACAAGGTCAGCTTCACCTTTGATTATGGGTTCAAGTAGTTTTGGTATTTCTTGGGGGTTGTGCTGTCCATCTGCATCGATGGTTACAACTGCATCGTAGCCACCCACCCTACTGAAACCAGTTTTTAAAGCTGCACCCTTTCCTTGGTTCTGATGATGTCGGATTACCTCTGCCCCTGCAAGTTCTGCTATGTCTGCTGTGCTGTCGTTACTGCCGTCATCAACAACCAGCACATGGTCCACGTACCTCTGAACATTTAAAATTATGCTACCTATGCCTATTTCCTCGTTGTAGGCAGGTATTATTGCAATTGTTTTCATATTTTTTCTTCCCAACCAGTATATAACTAATTTGAATTCAATCCAATTCAATCCAAAGCTAAAATGGATTTCATCAGTGAATTCAACAGTATCCCTTAAGATGAACCTATGAGCTGTACTTAACGCGTCCCCATCAATTAACACGAATTTTCATGAATTCATAAAAAATTGAGTCTTGAATTTATACAAGGGTTGATCAATTTTTATTCTTGTAAAAATCATTATGAAAGTTATAAACTAATTTTTTTATAGACTAGTTTTGTTACATTTTTAAACTAGTTTTTTACATCAACCTTTCACGAGTTTTACCCTTACAGGTTTTCTGGGTAATCTTTTTTGAAACCTTAACCTTCCTTACACAATTTTATTCAATGATTTTTGGTATATAAGTTTTCATTAATAAAATATTAGGCCTGCATTTAGTAGATGATGTTTATTGTGATACTTTCTAGTTTCATGGGCAAGGTTTATAATTTGTGGCCTCAAATATGTTACAAGGAAAAATTATTAAAATTCAAATGGTGAATTAATGGGAGAAGGGCAAACATCTGAATTCTTTGAGAAAGCAAAGAATTTACAGGAAAACAATGAATTTGAATCTGCTTTGTCATGTTACAATAAAGCTTTGAAGTTGTTCAGACAGTGGGGGGACAAGGAAGATGAAGCAGAAACCCTCCTGGAAATGGGTGATGTTTATGTAAACCTTGGAGATTACACCAGATCTTCAGAACACTATGGTTTGGCACTGAAACTTTACAAGAAGCTTAAAGACATCACAGGTCAGGGATACTCATTAACAGGCCTGGCACTGGTCAATGAAAAACGTGAGGAGTACGAGCTATCAAGGTCTTACTACAGGAAGGCTCTCAAAAAGTTCAGAAAGAACCAGGACCATGAAAGGGAAGCAATAGTTCTTTCCCTGATGGCCAAAACCTATGAATTCCAGGGCTCATGGGAGGATGCCCTGATGGATTACAGGCGGGCAAACAGTGTTTACGAAAAGATCCAGAACACCTCCGGCAGTGAAGAAACACTCAGATTGATTGAAACAATTAAGAAAAAACGTTCAAATGTACGTTCTTTCAAGAGAAAGGTTTTAACTGTAATCATATACCTTGCAGCACTCATGGCTGCTGAAATTGTGACTGCATACTACAGTGTGGAGATGGGCATTGTAATGCACGTAGGAATACTCTTCGCACTTCTAATCAATTCTTCGCTTGTCAAGGAGCAGAATTTCTCCTACCTTCTCATGTCCATGATGGCACTACCAATGATAAGGATCCTTGGACACACCATCCCGGGACTTGTACACATAGAACAACTTTACTGGTTCCCGATAATAGCAGTTCCTCTCTTTGGCGCATCTTACGTTATAATGAAGGTTCAGGGACTCGGAATTAAAAATGTAGGCTTTCAGTGGGGAAAGCTGAAGCTGCAGATACTCATGGCCCTGACTGGAGTTCTCCTTGGAACAGTGGAGTACTTCATACTCAAACCCCAGCCCCTTATACCTCACTTCACATTACAATGGGTACTTTTCGGGGCATTGATCCTCCTGATATCAACAGGATTTGCAGAGGAACTGCTCTTCAGAGGAATAATTCAGAAAAACGTTGAAAACGTGTTTGGATGTGTATTTGGACTGATCTACACTTCTTTAATATTCACAGCCATGCACATAGGCTGGAACTCATTCCTGGATCTGATCTTTGTGTTCGCTGTGGCAATGTTTTATGGTTACGCATTCCAGAAGACACGTAGCCTTCTTGGCATAACCTTTTCCCACGGAATTTCTAACAGTTTTCTGTTTTTGATCGTACCATTCTTGTTGGGTTAAGATGAATATCACTTACATTTTAACCCTTTTAATCAACCTTTTTAACTATTTTTAAATGATGATTTTGATAAATGATTTTTCCGGGTAAATGATGATTTTGGAGTTCAAAGAATAAATTCCAGCTTTAATCACATTTTTAGTCACAGTTATGTAGGATCCACAATAAAAAAAGTTTAAGAAAACCAGTAATGAGGGAGGTTGTGAAGGTTCCACCTTCACATAAGTCACCGGGTTTGTATGTATGAGTGACATATTAAAATTAATCAACCAAGTATTAATAACTTTGGGTTCAGTGTCGGTAATTGACTTAATTCATATCACTCGATGCACTGAATTCCTCTTCATTAAACTTTATTCTGAAGCAGGTTCCATTTTTCATTATCAATTCCATTTCCCCATTCAACTGCTTGGTGAAGTTTGAAACAAGTTTCATCCCCATGGAATCAGCCTGCTCAATGTCCATATCTTCAGGTAATCCAACGCCGTCATCCTCAACTTCTAGTATATAATTTTCAGGGCTCCTGTGGAACCTCACAGTCACACAACCATTCATACCCTTTGGAAAAGCATATTTTAGACTGTTTGACACCAGTTCGTTTACTATGAGTCCGAGGGGAAGACATGTGTTTATGTCAAGCATGAGGTATTCCACATCCATCTTAAGGGAAACGTGGTTATTTGTGGAGTATGTGTTGAAAAGGTACTCTGTGATGCTCTCGATGTATTCCCCAAAGTTTATGCGTTTGAGGTCACTGCTGTTGTAGAGTTTTTCATGGAGGACTGCCATGGAACGGGCCCTGCTCTGGCTGTCTTTTATCATTTTAAGGACTTCAGTATCGTTTATTTGAATGGACTGCAGGTTCAGAAGACTGGATATGATCATTAAGTTGTTTTTAACCCTGTGGTGTATTTCCCGAAGCAGTAACTCCTTCTCTTTAAGGGAATCATGCACTATCTTTTCAGCTTCCTTCCACTGGGTGATGTCCCTGGCCACTGAAACAATAACATCCTTGTTTCTGAGTTTGAAGCAGTGGGAACTGACCTCAACAGGTATTCTGTCACCATCATGTGTCAAATGTTCTGATTCAAAGGTTTTACTGCCCTCCTTGAGAAGCTCCGTCATCATGGATCCTATTTCATCAGAATCTTCAGATGAAACATCTTGAGGGGTCATTTCAAGGAGTTCTTCCCTTCTGTAGCCTAACATGCTGCATGAAACATCATTGACTTCTATGTAACGCCCGGGCATTCCATCAATAACTTCATGGAGGTAAAATGCATCGTTTGCATTGTTGAAAACCTCACGAAACTTTTCTTCACTCTCTTTAAGAGCTTCTTCCATCTTTTTACGGTAAGTGATGTCTGAAAAGGTCGCAAGGACATTCACGACCTCACCATCCTCATCTTTGATGGGGTTCAAGTGGAACTGGGAATAGGTTTCCTTTCCCCACTGGGAGAGGTACCTGTGTTCGCTTGAAACATCTTCACCAGTTTCAAGACACCTTTTGAAGTCCCCTGAAAATCCTGACTTCACAACTTCGGGGGTTCTGAGCAAGTTAACACGTCTGCTCACATCCTCTGACCTTGAACCGCACATCTCCAGGAATTTGGGGTTTATGTCGATGATCTTTCCATCCTGATCTATGAGGAGTATTCCAACCTGGGCCTTTTCAACTAGGAGCCTGTAACGTTTTTCACTTTCTTTGAGTTCTTTTTCAGCCTTCTTTTCAGGGGTAACATCTCTTGATATGATGGAGACACCTTTTATGTCCCTATTGCTGTCATTTATGGGTGAAACTGTGAGGGAAACGTTTATTATGGAACCATCCTTTCTCAGCCCGAGGGTGGGGTAGTTTCGAACCATCTCTCCATCCTTTAGCATCTTGAGTATGGATGGAAGTTCATAGTCACAGCCAGGAGGGGTGAACATCTCTACATTTTTACCCATAGTCTCAGATTCACTGTAGCCGTATATCTCCTCTGCACCCCTGTTCCAGCTGAGTACCCTTCCTTCAAGGTCATTTGATACCACTGCATCCTGGGTGTTTTCAATGATGTCTGAGAACCTGTGCTCCATATCCTCAGCCCTTTTTTCAGGGGTGATGTTTCTGGCAATTCCCTGAATCGCAACGGGATTTCTGTTATGATCCCGGATTACAACGTCCTTCTGACTCACCCAAATTACATCTCCAGAGCTGTGGATGATCTGGTACTCAGTCTGTGAGACAGAATTTTCAATGAGTTGTTTGAGCCATTTTTCATTGAAGCAATCCTTCCAATCAGGGTGGAGCATCTCCCTAATGAGAAGAGGTTTCTGATAAAACTCTTCCTGAGTCCGGCCGCACCCCCTAAGGCAGGATGGCTGATGTATTCATAGCGACCTTTAGGAATGGATATCCTGTATATGACATCTGGACAGCTGTCTGCTAGGAGCCTGTACATCCTTTCTTTTTTGATTAAATCGTGGTTTTTACTGGAATTTTCCAATTCATTTTCCAGGTACATGACCCTCTCATTCAAGCGGGTAATTTCATCTTCCAGATACTCTCTGGTTTCATTCATCTAAAAGAACCCCTTTCCTATGTTCATATTACTCTAATCACACATTTTAATACTCTAAAACGTCCCATTTATTATTTACAATTAGATTTATCTTATCTTCTTACAATAAAAAGGTATTGGAAGAAAAATAAACTTTATTTAACTGTTTTAAGGTTTAATAACATTTTAAAAATATTAATTTAACCAATTTTAGCTTTAAAAATTATCATATCGTTAGAAATAGATTAATAACTGTTATAATGGGCTATAATTTATTATAATCATTTTATTGATACTATAAATTTGTTTAAAGAAGATTCACGTGATCTAATCATTTTTTTTATATAGGAGGTACTATATTCACACGGTTGATGGTATGTACAGATGAAACTTTCTAATAAATCCCTAATGTAAATCTTTTTGTGATTATGTAGAGTCATGAACGTTGATTCTATAGTGTTCTTAAAAACTCAAGACTATTTAATAATATTTATATAGTTGATCTGTAGTACATTTAATGGGTAGTAGTATATATTTGAGAGGTGGGGCTATGAACATATACGGTAAACTATTCATTAAACAGAAGTATTCAAATTTTTATCATCGTTATGCTTTTTTGAAGTATTTTCCTTCATCAAGGGGTGCCAAGTTCAGGTCTCTATATCTGAACAGTAAAAATGAATATTTTAACGTGATCTGTGAAGGTTTTAATATTAAATTTTCTCATTACCCTTATCAAGACTCAATTCCTGTATGTGGATATCTCAAGGAGTTTGATATTCGTAGGGGAGATGTTGTTGTAGATGGTGGGGCTTATCAAGGAGTTTTTGCCTTAGTTGCATCTAAAATGGTGGGAGATGAAGGAAAAGTTATTGCATTTGAGCCAGATTCAGGGAACTATAAAAAGTTGGTTGAAAATATCACGTTGAACGATGTAAAAAATATAATACCCTTGAATAAAGGTTTATGGTATGAAGATTCTATTTTAAAATTTAACAATGCAAATAATGAAACATCTTCATTTATATTTGATGATGTGGATACTGCTAGGGATGTTCCGGTTGTATCATTAGACAATGAATTAAAAAGGTTGAATATAAATAATCTGGATTTTTTAAAGTTAGATGTTGAAGGTGTGGAATTGGAAGTAGTTGAGGGTTCAAATAGTGTCTTAAATGAAAATAATGTTAAAGTGGCGATAGCATCATATCATATTGTGAATGGGCAGAGGACCTTTGTACAACTTGAAAAAGCCCTTTTAAATAGAGGTTATTCCACAAAAACAGATTTTCCAGAACATTTAACTACTTATGCATCTAAATGAACATTTAATTGTGTGGTGTGAGATCGTTTACATTTTCAAAGATTTCCAGATTTATTTGGAGCACTCATTTATTCTCATATTTTTAATAGTTTTCATGTATTTCAATGTTGAAACGTTATCGGACATCCAATATACAAAACTTCAAAACTTATATAACGGGAGCGTAAGTATATAGTGTTAGGATAAGTTAAGACTAAAACTATTTTACAAATTTTAAATCTTAATATTTCACAATTAGTAAGGAGGAATCATCATAGAGACTGAGAGGATTTTGGTTACTGGTGGTGCTGGTTTTATTGGTACCAATCTTGTGAATGAGCTTAGGAGTCGTGGTCATGAGGTTATGGCTGCTGATCTTATGAATAATGAGCGGGATGGTTATGTTCGTGCCGATGTGAGGAATTATAGGCAGGTTGAACGACTTTTTGATGAGGGTAGTTATGATTATGTTTATCATCTTGCTGCTGAGTATGGTAGGTGGAATGGTGAGGCTTACTATGAGAATCTGTGGCAGACCAATGTCATGGGAACCAAGCATATGCTTCGTATGCAGGAAAAACATGGTTTCCGGATGATTTTTTTCTCATCTGCAGAGGTTTACGGGGACTACAATGGTGTTATGAGTGAGGATGTTATGGAAAAAAATCCAATCAAGGACACCTACCAGATGAACGACTACGCAATAAGTAAATGGGCAGGAGAGCTCATGTGCATGAACTCCGCCTCAATGTTCCAGACAGAAACAGTCCGTGTCAGGCCTGTGAACTGTTATGGGCCAGAAGAACATTACACGCCTTACAGGGGTTTCATACCTAAATTCATATACAGTGCACTTCATGGTAAACCATACACGGTCTACAAAGGCCACAAAAGGATCATAGACTATGTGGGTGATACTGCACGTACCTTTGCCAATATTGTGGATAACTTCAAACCAGGAGAAGCCTACAATATAGGTGGAAAACAGGAATGGGAAATGGAAATCAAAGACTACTCCGACCTTGTATTAAAGGCTGTGGGAATCGACGATTCCCTTGTGACTTATGAGGAGGCTGAGCCCTTCACAACTCATGTGAAAACCATAGACTTCTCCAAATCAATCAGGGACCTTAAACACGACCCACAGGTTCCACCAGCAGAGGGAATACAAAGGACAGTTGAATGGATGAAATGGTACTACAGGATATAGGATGATTAACATGGATTACTCAGAATACGAAGGAAAAACAGTACTTGTAACCGGTGGAGCAGGATGCGTGGGAAGCAACCTCACACGCAAACTATCAGAACTAGCAGAAAAAGTTATTATACTCGATAACCTTTCATCAGCCTACGAATGGAACATACCCACCATGGATAATATACAATTCGTTGAAGGAGACATCCTCAACGATGAAGAACTTAAAAGGGTTTTCAAGGAACAACCCGACATGGTTTTCCATTTAGCTGCTCACTTCGCCAACCAGAACTCAGTGGACAACCCAGAAAAAGACCTCATGGTCAACGGAATAGGTATCCTCAAAGTACTCCAATACGCACAACTCGTAGGAGTAGAAAGATTTGTTTACTCTTCCTCAGGATGTGGAGTCTACGGACTAGAATCCCAGATGCCCTTCAAGGAACATGACATCTCAATAAACCTCCACACACCATACCAAGTCACCAAACTACTCGGAGAACTCTACACCAACTACTTCCACAACCTATACAACCTACCAATCGTAAATGCAAGGTTCTTCAACGTCTTCGGACCAGGAGAAGTACCAGGCAAATACCGAAACGTCATACCCAACTTCTTCTACTGGTCAATGAACAACCAACCACTACCAATAACCGGAAACGGAAACGAAACAAGGGACTGGACCTTCGTAGAAGACATAGTAAACGGACTCCTTAGCATGGGAGTTGTTGAGGAAGCAGTGGGAGAAGCCATAAACCTAGGATCAGGAATAGACCACAAAGTCGGAGACATGGCCGAGATCGTCAACAAACTCACAGGAAACAAAGCAGGAATCAAATACACCGAAAGAAGAAACTGGGACGCCAAAACCTGCCTACTATCCTCAATCAACAAAGCAAAAGACATCCTAAACTACAAACCCAAAACAAGCTTTGAAGACGGACTACAACGAACACACAACTGGTTCACAAACAACTGGAACAACATCCAACAAAGCGCGGAGTTCTAAAATTGAAAATACTTATTGTACAGGAGTCCGACTGGATCAAGAGAAACCCACACCAACAACACCACCTCATGGAGAGAATGGTTCTCAGAGGACATGAGGTGAAAATAATAGATTACCCCATAGATTGGAAGGAGGATGATGGGGTCCGTCATAGAAGAAGGGTTATCAAGGGTTACCACAAGATTCATGAGGGTGCAGATGTTGAGGTTGTAAGACCAGCCATACTGGCGGTTCCAGTACTCATCTACCCATCTTTATATCTGTCCCACAAACATGAAATTCAAAGACAGATCAGGGAATTCAAACCAGATGTCATTGTGGGATTTGGAGTGGTTAACACTTATTTAGCATCGAAAATAGCCATGAAAGAGGGAATACCCTTTGTTTATTACTGGATCGATGTGCTTCACAAACTGATCCCTGAAAGGGGATTCCATCCCCTTGGAAAATACATGGAAACTGTTGCAATCAAAAACTCTCAACTGGTTCTCACCATAAACCAGAAACTCGAGGAATATGTCAGGAACATGGGCGCTGTTAACACAAAGGTTATAGATGCAGGAATAGACCTTGAAGAATTTGACCCAAACCTTGACGGCACACCTGTACGCAGAGAATATGGAATAAAGGATGAAGACACAGTGCTCTTCTTCATGGGATTTTTATACCACTTTGCAGGTTTAAAAGAACTTGCACTAGAATTTGCAAAGGCGGAACACCCAAATTTGAAGCTTCTCATTGTGGGAGATGGTGATGCCTACAGCGACCTTCAGAAAATCGTTGAAGAGAACCATCTTGAAGACAGGGTTCTCCTCATTGGCAGAAAACCCTACAATGAAATTCCAGGATTCGTTGCAGCCTCAGACATCTGCATATTACCTGCATATCCAGATGAGGAGATCATGCAGGACATAGTGCCCATAAAGATCTACGAGTACATGGCAATGGGAAAACCTGTGATAACAACTGAATTACCAGGGGTTATGGCAGAGTTCGGCAATGAAAATGGGATAACCTACGTTAAAAAACCTGAAGATGTTATATCCCGTGCATTTGATATTGATGTTGAAGTTGATGGAAGAAAAGCCAGGAAGTTAGCAGAGGGTAATGACTGGGAAGGTATTGTGGATGAGTTTGAGAGTACAATATCTAATCTTATGGTGAGTGTTCCTAAATGAACATACTTTATGTTTTACCCTATTTTAATCCTAAAAGAGGGGGTGATGTAAATGTATGCACTAACCTTGCAAGAGGATTTGTTGCATTGGGGCATAATGTAACAATTTTAACCACAGATTTTGAACTCGATAAACAATATATCCAGAGCCTCCGAAGTAGTGGTATTGAAGTCTCATATTTTAAATGTTCTTTCCATGTAGGTTTATTCCTTTATTCTCCAAATATGAAAAAATGGTTAGAAAATAATATAAAGAACTTTGATGTTGTCCATTTACACACTTTTAGGGCTTATCAGAACAACATCGTTACCTATTATTCGAAAAAATTTAATGTCCCCTACATTTTACAGGCCCATGGTTCAGTTCTACCCTTTTTTCAGAAACAGGGTTTGAAAAGAATTTATGATCATGTTTGGGGTTATAAAATTTTGGATGATTCCTCTAAACTGATTGCATTAACCCAAACCGAGTATGAACAATACAAAGAAATGGGTGCTGAAGAATCTAAAATTGAAATTTTACCAAATGGCATTGATATTAGGGAATATCAGGACATTCCAGAACGTGGTGAATTTAGAAATAAACATTCTATTAAGGATTATGAAAAGATAATTTTATATTTGGGAAGATTAAATGGATCTAAAGGCATAGAACTATTAATCAATGCTTTTTACAAACTTTCAACTGAATTAACAAATGTTAAATTGGTTATAGTTGGTCCTGATGATGGATTTTTATCTTATATAAAAAATCTTATAAATGACTTGGAAATAAGAGATAAAGTTCTTTTGACAGGTCCATTGTACCATAAAGATAAAATGGAAGCTTATGTTGATGCAGATGTATTTGTAACCCCTAGATTTTCTGGATTCCCTGTTACATTCCTAGAATCTTGTGCCTGTAAATTACCAATAATCACTACAAAAAATGGGGATGACCTAAACTGGATAGATGGAAACGTGGGATTTGTAACTGAGTATAATGAAAATTCCCTTAAAAAAGCAATGCTCAAATTATTATTAGATGATTCATTAAATGAGAAATTTGGGTTAAACGGTTTGAAATTGATTGAAAGTAAATTTAATTGGGAAGATATAATAAAAGATTTGGAAAGGTTGTATAAACAGATAATTTACAAATAAAATAATGTCTATTTTTTGGAATTCATAAGAAAAAAAGCTTTGAGGGATTTAATGTCAGTTTTACTAAATAAAGCATTATTTATAGTTAGTAGTACGGCTCAAGTAAAAATGTTTAAAACGATTATAACAGAATTGTCATTTGATTTTGAGGTCAAAGTTATTAATACTGACAAGTATTTTATTGAAATTGACAATTTATTACGGGAATACAAGTTCCAGTTCGAAACCCTTGATGACTGGACTATGGAAACTGTGAATGATATTCTAGAAAAAGAGAAGCCGAATATAATTGTTACGGGCAATGATCAAAATATGATGGACGTAATATTTATTGAAGCAGCTAATAATCGAAATTTGCCATCATTAACAGTTCAAGATGGTATTTTAGTTGCTGACCGAAAATTAGCTAATATTGATCTTTCCTTAATTCATAAAATGTCTTATATAACTAAAATTCCATTAAGATTAATTAATTTTCTTTTTTTAGATAGACATCCGATTAAATATAAAATTAGTGCAATGATCTTCGATTTGAAATATAGAAGAAAACACCCTTTCCTTTATGGGCATGGTAATTCCTCAAAAATAGCTCTTTTTAGTAAGCCCGTAAAAGATATGTTAATTTCGGAAGGTGTTTCAAATAAGAAGTTAGAGGTAACGGGCAATCCCAAATTTGATGAACTGATTTACTATAACGGAAATTCAAAAAAAGAGCTTTATAAGGAAAAGTGGGGAATTGATTTAGAAAAGAAGGTTGTTTTAGTTTTAACGCAATGTTTTGTTGAAGTAGGACTTTGGAATAAAGAACAAAGAAAAGAGTTTATTTCTTCAATAGCTGAAGCAGTTTCAAAATTAGACAATGTGCAATTGGTAATCAAGCTTCATCCACCTCATGAAAAAAAAGAAGATTACATAATGGTGCTGGAAAATTTTGATTTTAACCCAATTATTTTTGATGGAGAACCTTTAAATGAAATTATTAGTACCTCTGATGTAGTTATAAGTGTTTCATCTACAGCTGCTTTGGAAGCTATGGCTTTGAAAAAGCCCATAATTATAGTAAATTTATTTGGTGATGATACTTCTTTTTTCAAAAATAGTGGATCTTTTTATGTTGATCATCGTGAAGAAATTATTTGTAGAATAAAAGAACTGTTAGCTGAACCAGAGCTTAATAATTATAAGAGAAATATTTTTGTCAATGAGCAAATTCATCTTTTAGATGGAAAAGCTTATAAAAGAATAAGTAATTTAATCAGGAGTATGGTGAAAGATTGAAGGCTATTTATTTATAAGATCTTTAAAAAAACCAATTTCTTCTTTTTTAATTCCTTTTAATATTATTAACAATGCAAAATAAATTCCAGTGCAGATGATCACAGTAATTAAAATATTCAGAATTCCATAAGGATTGATTTTAAATATAATTAGGGACATTAATGCTGATGCAGTTGTGCTTTTTACTATGAACCCCAAGTCGAAGTCGAAGGTGAAATATCTGTTGGTGTAAATAACGGTTATACTGAATGCAAGAACGTATGCAAGGAGAGTAACTACTGCAGCACCCATGATTCCAAATTGTGGAACGAGAATTATATTGAGTGCAAGGTTTAAGATAGCTGCTAATATCCATACTATGCCCACTACTTTGGTTTTTTTCTCAAGGACGAGTATGTTGCTGACTATTCCATAGACTCCATAGAGGAGTGCGCTCAGTGCAATGAATGGCGTTATCATGTAACCGTTCAGTGCAATGGCCTGTGTTGTGATGACCATGAGTATAGGTTTTGAGAGGGCTGAAAGTCCAAATGCTGCGGGTATTGCAATGAGAAAGAAAAATTTCATGGAGTACTTCAGGAAGATCTGCACCTGTTCCATATCATTCTTTTCGTAGTACTTTGGAAGTACTGCAGGCAGTAACAGTGAAAATGGTGAGAGTACCATGATTACTATGTTTCCAAGGGTGTAACCTGGTGAGTAATAACCAACGAAGGTTGTTCCAAGGAGCATTCCTATCACGTAGCGGTCACTGGAGTCAACAACCCAGTAAGAAATGTTTCCAGGTATGGTTGGAACACCAAAAGATAGGTATTCCCTTAAATTTTGGAATCTGGGAATTTTAAAGCCAAGTTTTGAAATGATGAATATCAACATGATTACAAATGTCAAGGTGTTTGCAATCAACAGAGATATTGCCGTTTGTGTAATGCTGTACCCATTGAATGCGAAGTATGAAGCAATGAAAAGACCGAGATATGTTTGTATCAGGAGAAACACTGAGTATCTTTTCATCTGCTGGAATGTTCGGAAGTAATTGAGTAAGAATGCATTCAAACAGGCCAGAAATATTATGGGCACCAGTAGAATTGCAGTGTTCATGTTTCCATTGAAAAGAGCAACTGCAATATTTTTAGAGAAAAGAAGCATCAAAAGAGATATTGTTGTTGTTGAAATCAAAACAACTCCTGCAAGTGAATAGAATCCTTCCCTTATTTTTTCTATATCCTTTTCTGCAGAAAGGAATCTTACCATGGTGTATGGCAGTCCCAGTGTTGCAACGTTGGGGAGAAGTGCAATGGTGGTGGTTATTTGCACCCAAACACCGTAGTCGCTAGTTGTAAAATTTTTGGTTATGATTGGGAGGAGTATTAAACCACTGATGGCTACGAGTATGTTGGTTATACCCACAAGGCCTATTCGCTGCACAAAGAGTTTATATTCGCTCAAATTTTCACCTTTTAACTTTGAAATTACATCTATCCCTCAAGATTTATAAAATTAGATACACAAACAATTGATAGAGTTAAATATTGTAAAGTTATAGTAAATATAAATTGCTTTAAAAATCTTGTTGAGAGGTTCATGAATGTTAAACGGACAGAAAATTTTAATAACCGGGGGAACTGGTTCCTTTGGTAAGAAATTCACCAAAAAAATCTTGGAGGATTACGATCCAGAAAAGATAATCATCTACTCCAGGGACGAGTACAAACAGTACCTAATGCAGAAACAGTTCGAGGGCTACGATAACATAAGATTCTTCATAGGGGATGTAAGGGATAAAGACAGGCTTTACCGTGCTTTTGATGGTGTTGATGTGGTTATACATGCAGCTGCACTTAAACAGGTTCCTGCTGCTGAGTACAATCCACTTGAAGCTGTTAAAACCAACATTCAGGGTGCTGTTAATATAATAGATGCCTCAATTGACAGGGAAGTGGAAAAAATCGTTGCACTCTCAACAGACAAAGCTGTAAATCCAATAAACCTCTACGGTGCAACTAAACTTGTATCTGATAAACTCTTCGTAGCTGGAAATGCCTATGTTGGAGATAAAGACACCAAGTTTTCTGTTGTACGATACGGAAACGTTTCAGGAAGCAGAGGCTCTGTAATACCATTTTTCAAATCCCTACTGGATAACGGTGCAAAAAAACTACCAATAACAGATGAAAGAATGACCCGATTCTGGATAACCCTGGATAAAGCCGTTGACATGGTTATAAAGTCCTTGAAGGAAGCACAGGGTGGAGAGCTCTACGTGAAGAAGTGTCAATCATTCAAGGTCACAGACCTTGCAGAAGCAATGAATCCTGGTGCTGAAACAGAAGATGTTGGAATACGGCCTGGTGAAAAACTCCATGAGGTAATGGTCACCAACGAAGACTCCAGAACCACCTATGAATACGATGACCACTTCATAATCTATCCAAACTTCGACTGGTGGGACTTCGACAAACACTTCAAAGCCGGTGGAAAAAAGGTTCAAGAGGGCTTCAGATACTCATCAGACAACAACACCGAATGGTTGAGCGCAGAAGACCTCAAAGAACTCCTGGAAACCATAGACATAGTCTACTGAGGTTATAACCATGGAAAAATTCGTACCCTACGGCAGACAGTACATAGATGGTGATGACATCAACGAAGTCATCAAGGTACTTCGATCGGACTTCATAACCCAGGGACCCAGAATAGATGAGTTTGAAGCTAAACTTGCAGAGTACTCTGGTTCCAAGTATGCTGTAACCTTCAACTCAGGCACCTCTGCGCTTCACGGGGCTTACTTCGCACTGGGCCTTGAAGAGGGTCAGGAGATGATCACATCCCCAAACACATTCGTTGCAACGTCCAACGCAGCACTCTACCTCGGTGCAAAACCAGTTTTTGCTGATGTTGAATCTGAAACAGGAAACATCGACGCTTCAAAGGTAGAAAAAAAGGTAACCGATAAAACACGGCTTATAACGCCGGTTCATTACAGTGGAAACCCTGCAGACCTCAAGGAACTCCATGAAATCGCGGAAAAACACGGGCTTGCAATGGTAGAGGATGCAGCACATGCAATAGGTGCCAGGTACGCTGGAAAAAGGATAGGGGCCTGTCAGTACTCTTCAATGGCCATACTGAGCTTTCACCCGGTTAAGCACATAACAACGGGTGAAGGTGGAGCAGTCTTAACCAATGATGAAGAGTACTACGAAAGGCTTCTCATGTTCAGATCCCATGGAATAACCAAGAAAGACTTTGTAAAACCCTCAGATGGTGATTGGTACTACGAGATGCATCACCTTGGATACAATTACCGTATAACTGATATACAGGCCACTCTGGGAATATCACAGCTTAAAAAACTTGATGGCTTTGTTGAAAGGCGTAGAGAAATAGCAGCCACCTACAATGAAATCTTTGCTGAAAACCCCTACTTCAACACCGTAGTTGAGAAGGAAGGATGCACGTCGTCCTACCATCTTTACCCAATACTGCTGAAAGATGCTTACTTGGACAGAAAACCTGAGATATTCCAGAAACTGAGATCTGAAGGTTTGGGGGTTCAGGTTCATTACATACCAGTTCACACCCAGCCGTACTATCAGAACCATGGTTATAAGGATGTTTCATGTCCAGTTGCAGAGGATTTCTATAGAAGAGAGATAAGCATACCAATGTACCCTGCAATGAAGGATGAAGACATCCAGTTTGTTGAAGAGAAGCTCTTCAAGGTTTTCAGGGATTTGTAGTGGGGATCGAAGATGAAGATAGGTGCAGTGGTACAGGCAAGAACCTCATCAACCAGACTCCCTGGAAAGGTGCTTAAGGAACTGCCAATGGGCAGTGGAGTAACGGTACTTGAACAAGTCATAAGACGACTGAACCAATCAAAAAAACTGGATGAAATCGTAATAGCCACAACGGAAGATGAAGCAGATAACCCCATAGTTGAAATAGCCCGAAAGGAGGATGTAAGATATTTCAGGGGAAGTCTGGACAACGTACTGGAAAGGTACTACCTTGCAGCCCAGGAGAACCACTTGGATGTGATTGTAAGGATAACCAGTGACTGTCCATGCATCGATCCAGGTATAATAGATACTTTAGTGGAGAATCACCTTGAAAATGGTGCAGATTACACTTCAAACAGTTTGATCAGAACATTTCCACATGGACTGGATGTTGAGGTTGTAAACTTCAGGGTGCTTGAAACTGCACACAAAGATGCATCTGAATCCTTTGAAAGGGAACATGTAACCCCCTACATCTACAACCGCCCGAAAAAGTTTAGGATAAACAAGTTCAAGGCACCTAAGGAATTAACTGCTCCAGATATACGTATAACGCTTGATACAGAGGAGGATTACTGTCTTCTCTGTGCTGTTTTTGATTATCTCCATCAAGATAATGAGTTTTTCCCAGCAAGCAGTATAATAAATCTGTTCAAGGAAAAACCATGGCTTAAATTAATCAACAAAAAAATCATCCAGAAAAGGGTGTTTGATAATCTGGACGATGAAATCAAAGCAGCTCTTCAAGTATTGGATTTGCAGGATATGGATGGTGCAAAAAAGTTCCTTGAAGATGCTTACTTCAAATCTCCTTGAATGGTGATACAAAAATGAAAATTCGAATTTTAACAGAGGGCAGTGAAGAAATTGGTTTTGGTCATGTCACCAGATGCATGTCAATCTATCAGGCATTCTATGAAAGGGGTTTGGACACGGAACTCATTGTCAATGGAAATGGATCCATTGAAAAACTCATGGATGGAACCCGTCATAGAATAATCAACTGGCTTAAAATGGATGAAATCACCTCAATCATGGCTGATTCAGATATAACTGTGGTTGATTCATATCTGGCCCCACCAGAACTCTATGAAATCATAGCCAATGAGTCTCTGGGCGTTTATATAGATGATAATAAAAGGATCAACTACCCTGAAGGTGTGGTTGTCAATGGTTCAGTGAACGCTGAAAAATTAGAATATCCTGAGGAGAAGGGTGTTCAATATTTCATTGGAAGCCGTTACATACCCCTTAGAAAGGAATTCTGGAATATAGAACCCTTAAAAATAAAAGAAAATCTTCAGAGTGTAATGATCACCTTCGGGGGGGATGATCTACGGAACATGACTCCCTTAATATTAAAAACCCTAGAAAAAGAATTTCCAGAACTAAAAAAGAATGTTGTAATTGGTAGAGGTTTTAAAAACCTGGAGGAAATTGAAAAACTCAAATCTGACACTGTGAATATGATTTACTATCCTGATGCAAAGGGGATGGTGGATACAATGCTAAAATCGGATCTGGCAGTGTCTGCAGGAGGACAAACCCTCTATGAACTTGCAAGGCTGGGGTTACCCACTTTAAGTGTGGCTGTAGCATCCAACCAGCTTCACAATGTTAAAAATTGGGAAGAAACAGGATTCAGCAGGTACACAGGTTTATGGACAGATGAAAATCTCCTTGGGAAGATGGTTGAGGAATTGAGGGGTTTAACTGATTACAGTATTCGAAATCAAATGTCTGAAACTGGGAAGATGGCTGTTGATGGGCATGGAGCACTTAGGATAGTCAAAAAATCTCTTCTGGAATATTATCTTAGTAAGGGTTTTACTTTACGTAAAGCTGACCTTGGAGATATGAAGAATATTTATCAACTCTCAAATGACCCTGAAGTGCGAAAAAATTCATTCAAAACAGATTTGATACCCCTCAGTGACCATGAAAAATGGTTCAAAAACAAATTAATGGATGAAAAATCTCTTTTTATCATATGTGAAGTTGAAGATGAATTTGCAGCACAGATAAGATTTGAGCTAGAAGAAGAATCTTCTGTAATCAGTATCAGCATTTCTAAGAAGTACAGAGGTATTGGAATTGGCAATCCCATGGTTAAGGAGGCCCTAAAACTTCTTAAGAATTATTCAAATGTACAACTGATAAAGGCGTATATAAAGAAAAGCAACAAGGGTTCCTTAAAATTCTTTGAAAAATCAGGTTTTAAACTCACAGGACCCATTTTAATAGATGGTAATGAAGCTTATGAATATGAGTATGTTTTGAGGGATTAAAAATGAAAATCAAAATTGGAGATAACACTGTTGGTGAAAAAGAACCAGTATTCATAATAGCAGAACTTTCTGCAAACCATATGCAGGACTTTGATGTTGCCGTGGATACAATTCATGCTATTAATGATTCTGGTGCTGATGCAGTTAAGTTTCAGACATTTACTCCTGATACCATTACAATAAACTCCGATAGAAGTTACTTTCACATCGAACAGGGAACACTCTGGGACGGTAGGACACTGTATGATCTCTACAAAGAAGCTTACATGCCATGGGAATGGCAGCCTGAGTTGAAAAAAATAGCTGAAAAACTGGGACTCACATGTTTCTCATCGCCCTTCGACAGAACAGCCGTGGATTTCCTTAATAAAATGGATGTTCCAGCCTACAAGATCGCATCCTTTGAAATAACAGACATACCTCTTGTAGAGTACACAGCTTCCAAGGGAAAGCCAGTTATAATATCAACCGGTATAGCAGAGCTCAGTGACATAGAGCTGGCTGTGAATGCATGTAAAAGAGTTGGAAACGATCAGATCATTCTTCTCAAGTGCACGTCATCCTATCCAGCGCCTTTGGATTCGATGAACCTTAAAACCATTCCAAATATGGCTGAGACATTTGGGACAGCTGTTGGACTTTCAGATCATACCATGGGCAGTTCCGTTGCAGTTGCATCAGTTGCCCTTGGTGCAAGGGTAATAGAAAAACATTTCATACTTGATAAAAGTCTTGGAGGGCCGGATTCTGAATTTTCAGCTGAACCTGATGAATTTAAGGCAATGGTTCAAGCTGTAAGGGATGTTGAAAAAGCCCTTGGTGATATAAACTATGACTTAACTGATGATAAAATAAAAAGCAGGAACTTCTCTCGTTCACTCTTCCTTGTCAGTGACATGGCAGAAGGTGATATATTCACCGAGGAAAATCTCAGATCCATACGTCCAGGTTATGGTCTCCATCCTAAATATCTTAAAGATATTCTCGGTAAAAAAGCCCGTAAATCCATTGAAAAGGGAACACCTTTAAGCTGGGATTTGATCCTATAAACACATTGTGGATTTATATCTTTTAAATCGCACATTCATTTTTTTACAAAATCTTATTTTTTATAAAATCTTTTTGATTTACTCAGTTTTTATGGCTTTTTTATCCCAGAGCCTCCCAACCAGGTAAACCACCACTGCGATCAGAACGGCAACCAAGGTCACATGGTAATCTGCACTGGTTGTAAGTCCAAGCTGCCAGTAGTTCCAGTTAAATGGGAAGAGAAGGTACATACCACCTGCAAGATGTAGCAGGATGAGATCCAGGCAGTAATGGGTTGCAACCCCCAGCGAGAGGAAGAGAAACGTATTCCTCCGCTCAGGAAAAAGGAGTGCCATCATACCTGCCACTATGAGGGATCCCACAGGCAGGTGAACTGCCTCAAGGTAGTCCCAGACATCCATGCCCAGAAACTTCAAGCCCAGGGCCAGCTTCACCATGTCAGGTATTAGAGCACCTACCATAACGATCATGGTATTTTCAGGGCTGAAAATTTTAAAACGGAACCTGAGAATCCTGCAAAGGGTCCAGGCAACTGCAAGGTGTGTTACCCAGTCTGGCATTATTTCACTCTCCTAAATTCCATCCTGGAAATATTGAAACGCCAGTAACGCCTGAAAAGGAGTATAAAAATGATCACAACCAAAAACGAGCGCAGAAGCATGAATTCATAGTCGAACTTCGTTATAACCAGAATTTTAGATGATTTAATGGTGTAATTGGGTATTAAAGTTCCAAGCACTTCAGCTTCATCTCCAACCTCCAGTTTCTGGTTTGATAGAACGTGGTAGTTCACGGCAGTGCCATGGTAGTTGTCTGAAAGGAGAAAACCATCATTGTAACTATTTGTAACCACACCCGAAACTGAAACGGTTCCTCCAAGTGGGTAATCCTTGAGGATCAGGCTGCTGTCTGGATACTCAAGGTGTGATTGGTAGTTAGAGTTGTAGTAAAGGCACAGGAACATTAACACAATCATTAAAATGGTAAAAATAAATGCACGACTTTTTAAAATAATCTTAATGCTTCTTTGGGTGTTAAATGAACTCATTTCTAATCACAAATTCTCTTTTTGAAGGATGGTTCGATGCAGGGTACCATCAGATTGAAAACATGAAGATCCTTAGGTTGGTCTTCTGAGATTTAATATTGATTTGATCTTATAAAAATAGGTATTTTAAAATTAAGAATTATTTTAAGTAAATCCATAAAAAATGGGGATTCAAATCAAAGTATTTTTGATGAACATTTTTTTAGTATCTCTAAAAAATAAAATAAAGATTTAAAAAGAAAAATAAGGATTCAATCGTTTTGCAATTAAAACTATCAATGTTATAACACTGCAATCCAAACGAAAAATCATTAAAACCTTTTTAATTATTCTGCTGCACCGGCTAACTGGTATGCATCGTATGCTGCGTATAAAGCGAATATGAGTGATATTATACCTATCATGGAGCTTATAGCGCCTACTATTATACCAAGTACTATTGCAACTACAAGGAATATTAATCCTTTTTTGGTTTCACCAGCAATGATCTGACCTAATCCTGGAATTATGAAAGAAAGTATTGCTGCTATTATTGGGTTAACCATACTTTTCACCTCCTTATCTTTTTAATACAATCTATGCTTGTACTTTTATATTTAAGTAGTTCTATATGGATAAATCTTTCGGTGATGGATAAAAATGCAGTTATTTTAGAAGAAACGGTATATTTATTAAATTTCATACGCATCTGAAATATTAATTTAATATAAATTCTGGAGGAATTCCTAATGTTTTAGGAGGTTGTATTGGACTTGGGGATAGGATTCATAACTGGAAGATTCAAAATCTGCAGCAGAAAAAGCCATAAAAAAGCTTTAAAAGCTTAGGATACATCTTTTTTTCAATAATTTTCATAAATGACAGCTAAAACCCGGAATTCCTTATAAAAACTGCTAAAAAATTATTTAGGGCTGTTTGAACTGAAAACTATTACATGGCTGGTTTTTTAATCGATACCCAGAATCTTTTCATTATAAAAAAAATTCCACTACCAAATATACATACTTTTTAAAAAACATATTATTAAGAAATGGGGGGATGATACTATGGGTGAAGTGGAGTTCAACAACGAGAATGTGATGAAATGTCTCTGCACAGGATGTCCTGTTCAGGGTACAAGCGAGTGTGTTAAGGGCAAAATACAGAAGATGCAGGAGATGATGGCTGAGGACATAGACATTGCAACGGTCATTGGTCCTGAAGATGTTCCGGGGCTTTACTGTGCAAGTGGTGAGGCAAGTTGCACAGATCTGTACTATCATGAAGAGTGTCAGTGCCCAGAATGTCCAGTGTTCAAGGAAAACGAACTTGCAGATGGCAAAACCGTTGGATATTACTGTAGAGATGGAAAGGCAGATTAAAAACCCTATTTTTTATTTTTTTAAGGGACAAAAACTTTTTTTGTCGTAAATTTCTTTTATAATTCTAAAACTCAATTTTAGAACCATTTTCAATTGTCAGATATCAGTCAATCAAATTTATCACGCCATGTATTATAATCAACTTAAAGCATATTAATTCATGCAGTGGTACCGATAATTATTAGGTTAACCTCAACAATACATTATAAATGTCCGTGATTTCAGGGGGCTATGTTTCATTTTGTTTTATGAAATTTTAGGGCATGAATTTATTTTTCAAATTCAATTAAAAATATATGAGGTGTTTAAATGGTTAATTATTGGCTTTGGGTATCAAAAGATGATAGCATCGATGATACCATAGATGGCTCCAGTCAGAAATGGAATGGCTGTGATGAAGATACAGAAGTTGGGGATTACGCACTGATCTACAGAGTGTCACCCTACAAACACATAAAGTACCTGGTTGAGGTTACAAAAAATTCCTTCCTTAACACCAGTAAACTACCAAACGAAGAGTACTACTGCGAATTCAAGGTACTGTCCAAATTTGAGAATGAACTTGAACTGAAGGATATGAAGAAAGAAGAGGAATTATCTGAATGGTATCCCCTAAAGAATAAGTTCCATAAAAAGATGTTCCCTGTGACTGAAGATTACTGGAAAATTTTAAAGGGAATGATCAAGTCTAAAAATCATTCACCTGAAGAAGCTACTTAGATATCCCTCTTTTTTTACCCTATTTTATAAAATTAAGTAAATTAAGTAAATTTAAAGCTTTTCCAGTGCGATTTTAGAAGCCTTCTGCTCAGCTTCCTTTTTACTCCCACCAGAACCTGTTCCATAGTTTTCACCGTTGATCAAAACGGATATGGTGAAGGTTTTCTTATGTGGCTCTCCTTCTTCCTTTATTAACTCATAACTTATATTGAAACATTCCTGATCACACAACTGCTTCAGTTTGGATTTATAATCATAAAAAAAGATATCCTCATTTTCTATATGGGGTATGACCGTTTTTGAGAGAAATTCTTTAACAGTGTCCAGGCCTTGATCAAGGTACAGGGCTCCAACGAAGGATTCGAAAACATCACTTGTAACTGAATCAACTTCCCGTTTTGCCATTTCCTGACCTGCACCTAACTTCACATACTGATCCAGCCTTAACTCTTTGGAGTAGACGTATAATGCCTTTTTACAGACGTAGTTTGAACGTATACGTGTTAGTTCTCCTTCATTTAAATTGGGGTCCATGTTGTAGAGAAATTCAGAAACCACCAGATCCAGGACAGAATCCCCTAAAAATTCTAATCTTTCGTAACATTCTCCAAGGCCCTTTTCATTTGCATAGGACTCATGAATAAAGGCTAACTCATATAGATGGTTATCAAGGGGTTCAATTGAAAATTTTTTCAGTAACTTCATGGTATCATATTATGTATACTGCATCATTTACAATTTATTAAAACTTCAATTCCTTGATTTTTGATTTCCCTAAAGGATAACATTATTACAGTTGTTTCCTAGAATCTCACATGTACCGATGAATTCATTAAAGGAATAAGTAAAGAATGTCATAACATTAAACTGAATAAATATTTGGTCTGATAATGGGGGAAATTTTATGGTTTCCATTTCTGAACTGGAAAAAATGAGGGATGAACAGGATATTCCAAATATCCTGAAGGCACTGGATGTAAAAGAAGACAAAAAGTCCCGGGAAAAGGCCGCTTACATCTTGGGCGATATAAGAGCCGAAGAAGCTGTGGAACCGTTAATCTCAATGTTGAATGATGATTACTGGCCTATTCGTAAGGCCGCAACCCTGTCTCTAGGAAGGATTAGGAATAAAAAGGCAGTTGAACCTCTGATCAACGTTTTAAAGGATGATCACTGGCATGTTCGTGAAACTGCTGCACTGGCTTTAGGTGCCCTTGGAGACAAAAGGGCGGTTGAACCAATTATAGATGCCCTGAATGATGGATCCTTAAACGTCAAATGTGAGGTTGTAGATGCATTGGGAGTTCTAGGTGATAAAAGAGCTCTGGAACCTTTAATGGACATTCTGAAGGAAGAGGATTATATATTAAGGGCCTGCACAGTAACTTCCATGGGTAAGATAGGGGGTAACATGGCTGTGAATGCTCTTTTAAACTCCCTGGAAGATGAAAACTACTTCGTCAGGGTGAACGCTGCCAATGCCCTGGCAACCATTGGGGATGAAGATGCACTTCCAGCCCTTCAAGAAGCTTTGGATAATTCAAATGGAGAATCACGTGAATTTGAAAGGGCTGTCAGGAAAGCAATGAATGAGATAATTGCAAGAAAAAAGAAGAA
>ENA-UOOE01000737-UOOE01000737.1-fermentation-metagenome-genome-assembly--contig:-NODE-737-length-30347-cov-8.192592_pt1 | contig 30347 bp, 37 predicted proteins | sample MGYA00245776_ERZ724021 | MGnify/ENA primary metagenome ERZ724021 (study PRJEB28704, sample SAMN03018321) | fermentation metagenome | biome: anthropogenic terrestrial biome; feature: soil; material... | reverse complement strand
TGCATTAAGGAACCTTATTTTCTAAACAAAAACCGGCAATCATTGCCGGTTTTTATATTTAAAAGCAATCTAAAAACAGCTGTTTTTGTTGCTTACTTATATTATTTACATATTTAAAATAATTACTATGTAAATATTTTAGCTAATTAGTTAATTATGTAAACTGCAATCTAAATTCTTTGCATGACGTGTTTATAATATTTCGTCCAATTTAGCCTTGTCAAAACCTACAACCACTTCGTCATCGATAATAATTATGGGAACTCCCATATATCCCATGGAAATCAATTCTTTCCTTGCTTCCTGGTCTGATGATACGTTCTTTTCATCATATTCGTATCCTTTTTCTTTCAAATATTCCTTTGCGGTAACACAATTCGGACATGTTGAGCTTGAATAAATTTTTATATTTTTCATTTTTATTCCTCCAATTTATTGTTTTTTAGCTGTTCATTACTATATTTAGTATTAATTTTAGCATATTTCAAAAATTAATACCATAAATATTTAACTATAATTTTTCACAAAAACTTGCCGGCAGAATAATATGAACTATATTGGTACAGAAAGGAATGAAATAAATGAAAGAATGCACCATATACATAGATGCACCTGAAAAAATATTAAAAGGTGCAGGTATTCCCAATTCTCCGTTTATTCCCTCAAATATTTTCAAAATAAAAATTATACTTAGAAATAACAGCAGCAGTCAACGCCTGTGTTCCTTCAGTGCTGCCTTGGGAAACGGAATCAGATATTTGGAAAACATGAAGCATGAAGGTCCCGATATAAATCTATTAGATGCCGTAAGCGCCATAGAGCCATGCGAAATATTAAATAACGATAATGTTATAATTTTTGGAAATAACTTTAATTTGTCGCCAAACTCTACAAATATAATATCATTTGATTCGGCACTATGTGACAAATATACGGTTAACAGCATAGAAAATTCAGGAGAAAAAATATCGCATAGAGGCAAAATCAATTTTTACGCTCATTTAATCAATGAAGATAAAATTGATTCCTGTTTTGTTGTATCAAAAGCAATGGACTTTGATTTGTCGGTAAAATGCGATGATGAAAAAGTAAATGCAGGTGACATAACTAAGTATCATGTAAACTTATACACCGGACAATATGATGTTTCAAGAAATGTATATTTAAGAAGCATTCTTGATACGGGACTTGAGTACATATCAGATTCATGCAATTTAGAGCCGAAAAATGTTTATGAATTCAACGGGAAAACCATAATAAAATGGGATGTGGGAAGTCTCCAGCCTTCGGAAGCCAAAAGGATAGGCTATAAGGTAAGAGTTAAAAACAATGTTAAGCCAGGATCATTAGCCAATAAGCTTAATTCAAACTGCATAAACAATTCCGCCTACACTCAGTCTCCGGTGAGCTGTGAATATTTACTCACCGTAACCTAAAAATATGATACTTCATAGGAAATGGGACACTCCTTTATCTCAGGGTAAACCTCTGAGGGATATAAGGAATGTCCCCACATTTCGTTGCAATCTTAGAATTGCCATTATTTTAATATATTGTAGTAATTGGTTTCTAATATCATGGCTGAATATTTGAATTTATCCTTTACCGTTTTTTCGATTTCTTCAATATATGCATCTGTATTTTCACCGTTTAAAGATGAAGTTTCTCCTGTTTTAACATTATAAAACGCCTTGTCGGTAATCCAGCTCCTATCCGAAAATACAACCAAAGGTTCGCTGTCAGACAATATATCTCTTCCCATAAGAAGCCTTGAATCATATTCCAAACCCATAAGATTTGACAGAGTGGGAATTATATCAAGGCTTGAGCAAACCTTATCGATTTCAACATGCTCCATTCCCTTGCTCCACAGCAGGAAAACTCCCCTATATAATTCAAGGTTCGACTTGATTTCTTTATTTGCGAGCTCGCTTATTTCAGCCAAAGTCAATCCATAGGGATAATGGTCGGGGCTTATGGCTATGAGAGTATCTTCGACAATACCCCTTTTCTCCAGCTCCTGTATCAGCTTCTCCATTGCTTTATCCAATTCTATATTGCACGCTAAGTATGCTTTTACATTGTCGGAATACAGCAGGTTGTCAACCAGGTCTCTGTTTTTAGCCGCTATATAGTTTCCGTAAAAGTTATATTGTAAATGACCGCTGACTGTCATGTAGTACACATGGAAGGGTTGCATATCTATGTATTCCGGAACCGTCAGCTCAATCATCTCCAAATCCGACTCAGGCCATGTTTCGGTTACATTTAGACCGTTTCCCAGTCCTTTGTATGTGTAGCCTAAGTTAGGATGAGATTCATGTCTGAAATAATAGTCAAAATAATGGTTGTGATAAGCTTTGGTTTCATAACCTTCTTTTTTCAGCTGATTCCCCATGGCAAAAGGCATATAATTTTTAGAGGATTTATAAAAACTCCATATACCTTCCTTTGGAATAAGCCCTGTGCAAGCTACATATTCGCCGTCGGAGGTACTTACTCCCCAAGAGGGAGTATAAAAGTTTTTAAATTTAAAGCCTTCCTCATACATTTTATACAGAGTGGGTGTTATATCCTTTTTGACTGCATACGGTGAAAAACCTTCCGCAGTTATTAAAATCAGATTCTTGCCTTTATATTTACCGGTGTACTCATTTTTCTTCGTTGGCTGAATATTGCTGAAATATTCATGCATCGCTTTTATTGCTTCATTTCCTTCACCTTTTATTAATTCATCAAATGGAATATCCATAATATTATACTCTGCTTCTTGTCCTTCAGGTCTATGTTCAGTTTCGTATTCCTGACTGTTGTTTTTTGATTCATCCGTTGTGTTTTCCGATTCTATTATTTCAGTCCGCTCCGGTTCTGCGGAAAATACAATATTTTTTAATATATTTTTAATATCCAGTCTTCCGGTTGTTAAAAGTCCAAACTTGTCAACAGAATCAACCACCAAAAAAGTTTCGGTATATAGATAAGAAGGGCTGAGCGTACCGCCATCTGAAGAAAGCACGGTAAAAACTATTGCAGACTGTATCACTGCTGCAGATAGAGCAATTTTTAAAATGTATTTTTGGGGAATTTTTTCAAAACGGATTTTCCTGTGGAACAGGAGCAAAATAATTGCAGGAAGCAATATTGTTATTAATTCAGGAATATTATTGAAAAGTGCGGAAAGCACCACGTCTGTAAAGCTTAATGCCTTTCTTGCTCCGACAATAATGGAATAAAGTGAAGTAAAGGTATAAAAGATTCTATAATAAATTATTTGAGTTCCGTAATAAAAGGTTAATAAGCTTACAATTGAATAGAACAGAATTTTATTTGCTTTTTCATTAAAACTTGTTGAAAGCAAATAAAATAACAACCCAAAGGGCATAGAAAAAAAACACATATAAACATATCCTATGTTAAATACCGTTTCATATATAAAGAGCTTTAAGATAGTTTCAAAGTATAATACTAAGGCAGGAAAAAATATAAGTTTTAAAATATTTTTAACTTTATTATCCATGGTGCTTCTTTCTGTTTAGATGACATTCACAAGTATGCTAAAAGCCTTTAAAAGGCTTTTAGCATACTTGTTTCTATTTTACAACATATGCCAACTTTTCATTGTCGATGAATCTTTGAATATTAGATACAACTAAATCAGCAAGTCTTTTTTTATTGTTCTTAACAATACCTGATGCATGAGGAGTTATATATACATTTTCCATATCCCACAATTCATCATTTTCGGGTAGAGGCTCAACTTCAAAGACATCTAATCCCGCATAGCTGATTGTTTTGTTTTTCAATGCTTCCTTTAAATCCTCCTGATTGATTATGCTTCCTCTTGCTATATTGATTATAGAGGCGCTTTCCTTCATAAATTTAAGATTATCCTTATTAATCATATGATAAGTTTCTTTATTTAAATCAACTGTTACAATTATGTAATCACTGTTAGACATTAAATATTCCAAACCTTTTTTACCGGAATGAATTTCGTCAAAATATGCCATTGAGGATACGGGACTTCTTTTATAACCTATAATTTTAACGCCGAAACCCTGAAGCCTTTTGGCAATTTCTGTTGCAATAGACCCTGTTCCTATTATTCCGACCATTTGACCGAAAAACTCTGTTCTTTTCTGAAATGGCTCCCACTTGCGGTCTTTTTGATTTTTTAAAAATGTCAATGCATTTGTATTGTGCATAAGTATCTTGCATACAACGTCCTCGGCTATGGGAACTGAATAAATATCCTTTCCGTTGCAGAAGGTTATATTTCTTTTTCTCATATAATCCAAATCCAATGAATCAAATCCTGCCCTGAAGGATTGTATCCACCTGAGATTAGGTAATTTATCAAGCTTTTCGGGTACAAAATCCGTCGGTTCGCCTATAAGTGCCTCCGCCTCGGGACAATCATCTATTTCAGTACAAAATTCAACATCAGGAAACTTTTCGGAAACAATATCTAAATATTTTTTGTGAATAATTATTTTCATAAAAACTCCTTCCATTATAAGCTAAACGATACAGTATGCCACAACTTTATAGTCATCAGGTACTCCGTAATCCTTTTCAGGTTTCCCGAATTTCCATGTAATTTCATATAGTGTGCTTTCAATAATCGCATCAAAATACAGCATTATTACCGCCGTATCTATTTTTTCTTCATATTCCGTTACATATATGTCCTTTTTTAAAGCTAAAACAATCGTGCCATTGTCAACTATAAATCTCCAGGGTTGTCGATTTTTGTATGAAGGAGCCAATATTCCATAGAAGAATCCTTCTAAAAGTCCATAATTCACCAACTCATCCGGATCTGCCTTTTCGCCCCATTCTTTCATGAAAACCAAATCTCTTATGCCAAGCCTTTCAGTTGTATTATCTTCAACTATTTTAACATCGGCTTTTGATGGATTGTATTCTGAAACATTCTCATAGAGAACCTTGTTGTGGGCTTTTTCATAACCTATTGCTATAAGAGCAGCCAATTTCTTGTCTGATTTTATACCTAATTTTTTCTTAATTTCTTCTCCATCCGCAAAGGATATCCAACAAGAAGCAATTCCTAAGCTCCAAGCCTTCAATATTATGTCCTGAGCCCTGAAGCCCGCATTTTCCAAATAATGATCCTTTTCTTCAGATAAAAATATTAAATAATGAGGTGCTTCAATCATTCTGTTGTTATATCCCGCAGAATCTTTCAGCTGTATAAAAACTTCATCTTTATTTTTCCTGATAACTTCTATCTCAATATTGTCAACAAGTCTTTTGCCCTGCTCATAATATTGTTTTAATTCATTAAGTAAATTTGCATCAACTTCTTCTTCTTTGTATAGTCTTACCGACTTAATTTCAGAAATAACCTCTTTGTATTTCATTTAGCCACCTCCATAAGTATAAAGTAATATAAAGTAATTATACCCAATTATTAAGGGAACTAACATAAAATATCCTATAGCTGTTAAAAGGCTATTACTATTCCTCCATCATCAGCATAAATAGTGCTTAAGCCTCCGGACTTAAATATTTTTATATCTTTAAAAGGATATTTAGCTTTTATTTGATCTCTTAAGCTTTCAGCCTTTTCGAGACAATTCACATGAGTAATTCCTAATACCGTATTTTCAAAATCAATATTGTATTCGGCAAGCATATCGACAAGTCTGGTGAAAGCTTTCTTCTTTCCTCTCACCGATTCTTTTAAAACTATTCTTCCTTCTCCGTCTTCACCCATGATGGGAACAATGTGCATTATATTTGCAAGTAATGCCTTAAAGTTTGTTATTCTGCCGTTCTTTGCAAGATTGTCCAATGAATCCAATATAAAAATAGTTCTTAATTTTGATATGTATTTTTCTGTCTGCTCAATTATTGCGTGGGGATCCAAATTTTCTTCAATCAATTGTTTTACTTTAATTGCAATCATAGTTTCACCTGCAGCAGCTGTCTTTGAATCAAAGATGTGAACAAATGCTTCGGGAAACCTTTCTTTTATTGTTTCTACCGCAACCATTGCACTGTTGTAGGAACCGCTGAGTTGACCTGATATTGTAACAACAAAATTATTGGCTTGTTCTTTAATTTTTTTGATGAAATCTTCCGGGGGAGCACAGGCTGTTTTGATTTGGGAACGGCTATTTTTCATTTTACTTATAAGTTCAAGTATATCGGTGTTTTCGTCAATAATTTCTTGGTCATCAATTAAAATTCTAAAGGGAACTCTGTCAATGCTTTCTGTTTCCTCATTAAAGTCAACGCAACTATCTACTACTAAGTTTGTCTTCATACTGGACTCTCCTCTTTATTTGATATTAAAATTATAACAAAAATATAGATATTATACAATTATATTTTATTAAATAAAACTTGTTTTTTTGCACGTCTTAGTTTTTTAATTTGGGATTCTCTTTTCATGGCATCAATTTTATTGTCGAATTCCTCAAAGTATTTTAAAACAACGGGAGTCCTCCCTCTTGTATACTTTGCTCCTTTATTTTCATTGTGCGCCTTTATCCTTTTATCCAAATCATTTGTATATCCCGTATACAATGTTTTGTCGCTGCATTCCACAATATATATATAGTGCATCTTATCACCTTCGGTGTTTGATTTATGAGATTATGTAATCATTATATAGCAATTTTCCAAACAATCAAGTGGAACTATGGGGCAGATAGTGTCCTTCAATGCCTCCATCTATGAAAAATCAAGAATGTCATTTCAAGGTCCGTCCCCATTATGCCCGCCCGTAATGACCGGATGGTGTTGACTTTTGGTTTTTAGTGTAATAAAATTAAATAATAACAATAGGAGGCAGGTATGAAAATAGGAATAATCGGTGCCATGGATATTGAAGTTGAAGAGCTCATAAATTCCATGAAAGATATAAAAAAAGAAACTATAAGCAACATAGATTTTTATGAGGGAACATTGCAGGGAAAAAATGTTGTGGTTGCCGAATGCGGTGTAGGCAAGGTACATGCGGCTGTTTGCACCCAAACTATGATATTGAAATATGCACCTGATGTAATTATTAATACAGGTGTTGCGGGCAGTTTAAGCACGGAGTTAGGCATTGCAGACATTGTAATATCTGACGGTGTGGTTCAGCATGATTTTGATGTTTCGTCTTTCGGAAAACCGGTGGGATTAATTTCCGGCATTGATTTAATTAAAATTCCATGCAATGGAGAATTGGTAAAAAAACTTAAGAATGCCGCAAAAGTTTTGGAAGATACAAATGTAGTTGTTGGCACTGTTGCATCGGGAGATCAGTTCATTTCAAGCAAGGAAAAAAAGGACTACATAATAAATAATTTTAATGCTCTTTGCACTGAAATGGAAGGTGCATCAATCGGACACGTATGCTATATAAACAATGTGGACTTTTGCATAGTAAGAGCAATGTCTGACAAGGCTGACGGCACCGCCCATATGGATTTTCCTTCGTTTGTCGATATTGCGGTTAAAAAGTCAATTAAGCTTATCAATAACTTTTTAAGAAATCTGTAGGCATGAACTGTCATCCCGGGGAGTATCTTACGCTACACTCAGGATGACATATTACGGTACAAGTATATCTATGGCATTATGTACCGAAGTTATTTCAGCCGGAGCATATCCTCCCGGATCGCCATCTGTATCAATTAATAATTCCTTTTCAGGAATTATTTTTATATTCTCCGCCTGAAAATAGTGAACCTTAGGATGAGTTATATGCTGGCCGTTAAATATTTTTGTGAAAATCTGAAACAACTCTGCATTGTTTGTTTTTTCAAAGATAACCATGTCTAACATGCCGTCATCCAATTTTGCCTTAGGACACAAATATTTGAATCCTCCCGCACCGGCGGAATTAATTACAAGAAAAAGCAGAGTCCTGTAGCTATATTGTTTACCGTCAATTATATAGTCTATATTTTGCGAAATCTCCAATTCACCGGGAACCTTAACCGCTGCCTGATAATAATAAGCATACTTACCCAATATTGTTTTGGAATCGATTGTAACATTATGGGCAATAGTGGTAAAAGCTCCGCCCCCGACTACATTTACAAAATAATCATGATTTATTTTTCCAACATCTATAGTTTTAAAGTTATTTTTCATTATAAGGGATGCAAAATTAGCTTGAGCCTTTGGAAGCTTAAGCTGTTCAGCAAAATCATTTACCGTTCCCGCAGGCATTATTGCCAATTTTGGTCTCTTGGAGCATTTCATCATACCGTTAACTACTTCATGTATAGTTCCGTCACCGCCACAGGCTATAATCATATCATAACCATATTGACATCCCCTGATTGCAGCTTCTTTACCATCTCCTTTTTTCTTGGTTGCATAAAATAAAAATTCCACATCTTCAACACTCATTACTGTTTCCGCAGCGCTGAATACTTTATGTGCAGCAAACTCCTTACCCGAAGAAGGGTTATATATTACAAAATATCTTTTCATGTTGACACACATTCCTTTCGCTTCACTCAGGCTCAAATTGTAATGAAAGCAGTTAATTTGTACTTTCACACTATCTCCCATGTATCTGTTGTTAAGATAATTATAGCATAGTTGTAAGTTTTTACAATATTTATAATAATGGAGCTAATAGTCTGCATACGGATTCCTTAAACCTTATTACAATACCTCTCTCCAAGTACAACTCCCTTGTTATCTCCACAGAATAATTTAAATCCTCCATAAATATGTCATACAGCATTTGTGATGTCTTTGTGTCATATATTATTCCGTTACATTCAAAATTAAGCTTGAAACTCCTTACGTCGAAATTTGCGGTTCCCACCGAAGCCACAGTTCCGTCAACCACTAATGTCTTGGCATGCAAAAATCCATACTCATACGTGTATACCTTAACTCCATATTGAAGCAGCCCCCCGCAGTACCAGTAGGTAGCCCAGTAAACAAACGGATGGTCGGGCTTGCAGGGTATCATAATTCGAACATCAACTCCGGATGTGGCTGCTATTTTAATAGCTTCAAAAACAGATGCGTCCGGAACAAAATAAGGTGTTTGAATTAAAATGCTTTTTTTAGCTGAATTTATCATTTTTACATAGTTGCTTTTAATTGCCTCGTCAATTTTATCTGGCCCGCTGCTTATAATTTGAATCCCCACATTTCCCTGAATCCTGTTGTCGGGAAAATACCTTGGCAAAAACATTAAATCCTCTTTGGAAGCATGACACCAGTCCAAAAAAAACCTTGTCTGCAGGTCAATTATCGAATCTCCCCTAACTTTAACATGAGTATCCCTCCAATAGCCTATTGTCTTGTTCAATCCTACATACTCGTCACCTACATTAAATCCGCCCACAAATCCTGTTATTCCATCTATAACAACTATTTTTCTGTGGTTTCTGTAATTTATTTTAAAATTGAAGAAAGGTAAGGTGCTGGCAAAAAATATTGCAACCTTAACTCCTGAGCTCTTTAATTTTTCAATTTGCTCCTTCGTTATTTGCCTTCCTCCCACAGAATCATACAAAAGTCTTACCTCCACCCCTTCTTCCGCCTTCTTCGAAAGAAGATTAAGAAGACTGTTTCCAAGATTGTCGTTTCTGATTATGTAGTATTCCATATGTATGTGGTCTTTTGCGCTTTCAATAGATTTAATCAGGTCTTCAAACTTTCTTTCGCCGTCGGTGTAAATTGTTACTTCATTGTTTTGAGTATAGGAGAAACCGTGATAAAATAAATTCATCTTTATTAAGTCCTTGAAATTCTCAATGTTCTTATCATTAAATATCAGACCGCCCGAATTAAACAATTCTTTTTGAACTCTTAAATAATCGCCAAAAGATTTTTTTGCATAAATTTTCATAATAAAGAGCTGCTTTCTGCTGAAATTTTGGGATAGCAGCAAATACAGCAGAAATCCGACTCCCGGAAATATTACGAGAACCAACACCCATGCAAGTGTTGCGGTGGGGTCTTTTCTTTCCAAGAATATTATAATCATTGCCATCAAAATATTAACTGCATAAATTAATGAAATGGAGTTAAATAAATTCATCATGATGCTCCTCCAAACCCTCTGAAAATGATTGTGCAAATTGCTCCGCTTAGTGATTGAAATCACGAAAATATTGTGGTAGTATACATATTATCAGCATAAAGGGGAGAAATTATGAATAAACCGTCAAAATATTGGATCCTGTTAGGAACCTTTTTCACCTCATTATCCTCAATAATAATAAGATTCTCTGAAGCTCCTGCATTGATTATAGCAGCCTATAGGATGCTGTTTGCTTCCATGATGCTTTTTTTCCCTGTCTTCATGCACAGCCGGAGTGAATTTAAAATTTTACGCAAAAATAATTATATAATGTGTATAATAAGCGGAGTGTTTCTTGCACTTCATTTTGCTTCCTGGATTCAATCAATACAAATGACTACAATTGCAAATTCCACAATACTTGTATCTTGCAGCCCTATTTTTGTGGCAGCAATTAATTACTTTTTATTAAAAGAAAAAATAACCATGAAAATGGTATCGGGAATCGCAATGTCTTTTTTAGGTACCTTAATAATCGGAATGGGATCATCACAGGGAGTAAAGAGCAGTATGATGGTTGGGAATATTTTAGCTTTTATGGGAGCGGTTTTTGTTGCGGGATATCTGATAATAGGAGGTGTTGCAAGAAAAAGTATAAGCGCGGGGCCGTATGTTTTTATTGTTTATTCCGTATCGGCAATTGTGTTGTTTGTTATGTGTTTCATAACCGGTACACCTGTGTATCCCTATCCTATTAAGGAATACCTTCTGTTTTTTCTGCTCAGTTTTTTCAGTTCTATACTTGGGCATACCGTATATAATTATTTAATGAAATATTTTTCATCTACTTTAATTTCAGTATCAACACTGAGCGAGCCTATTTTCGCAAGTTTTATGGCAATATTGGTATTTAAGGAAATACCCTCATTATATACAATAATCGGCGGAATTATAATATTAGCAGGCATATATTACTACATAATAACACAAAATACCGCCATGACAAAAAAAACGGGACAGTAAGGCACGTCCCCACTGTCTCTTCTGTCTCTCTATTTTATTGAATATTTTATTAAGTTCTTAAATAAAGGATGGCTTCTTGTAGGTCTTGATTTAAATTCCGGATGGAACTGTGCGGCAACAAACCAAGGATGATCCTTTAATTCTACTATTTCAACCAATTTCCCGTCGGGCGAAACTCCGGAAATTATAAGTCCGTTTTCCTGGCACACATCCCTGAACTTATTATTAAACTCATATCTGTGACGGTGTCTTTCATTAATCATATCAGCACCATCATATGCTTCTTTTGCCTTAGTACCATCAATAAGCTTGCATGGATAGCTTCCGAGTCTCATTGTACCGCCTTTGTTTTCAATATCCTTCTGTCCATCCATAATATCGATCATGGGATAATTTGATTCTGCATTAAATTCAGAGCTGTTAGCATCGGTATAACCTAATACCGACCTGCCAAATTCAACAACCGCCATTTGCATACCAAGACAAATTCCCAAGAACGGCTTTTTATTTTCTCTTGCATATTTTGCAGCAAGAATTTTTCCTTCTATTCCTCTGTCGCCAAAACCGCCCGGAACTAAAATTCCGTCACAATTTTTAAGTATTTCTTTATAGTTTTCTTCATTGACACCCTCTGAATGTATCCATGAAATATCAACATCTGCGGAATTGTCAATCCCAGCATGCTTTAAAGCTTCCGCAACCGATAAATAAGCATCCTTAAGCTCAACATACTTTCCTACAAGCGCAATCTTAACATAATGCTTAGTATTCTTAGAACGTTCAACCATGTCCTTCCATTCCCTTAAATCCGGTTTATTGCATGTTAAGTTGAAATGGTCGCAAACCAACTTCGCAAGACCTTCTTTTTCTAACATAAGAGGTATATCATATAAGGAATCTGCATCTTCATTTTGTATAACATTTTGTTTTTCAACATTGCAGAACAGAGCAATTTTTGCTTTTAAATCTGCGGTGATTTCCTTTTCGCTCCTACATACCAACAGATCCGGCTGAATTCCTATGCTTAAAAGCTCCTTAACACTGTGCTGTGTCGGTTTTGTTTTAAGCTCTCCCGCCTTTGACAAATAAGGTAACAATGTAACATGAATATACATTACATTTTCTCTTCCCACCTCATAACGAATTTGACGTATTGCCTCCAAAAATGGCAGACTCTCAATATCTCCTACGGTTCCGCCTATTTCGGTTATCACTATATCAACATCCTTAACTGCGGAAATTCTTTTTAACATGCATTTAATTTCGTTGGTTACATGAGGAATAACCTGCACAGTGCCTCCAAGGTAGTCGCCTCTTCTTTCCTTGTTCAATACAGACCAGTATATTTTTCCTGATGTTATGCTGCTGTATTGAGTTAAATCTATATCAACTATTCTTTCATAATGTCCTAAGTCTAAATCTGTTTCAGCCCCATCGTCGGTCACATATACTTCTCCGTGCTGATATGGGCTCATAGTTCCCGGATCCACATTTAAATAAGGGTCAAATTTCTGCAAGGTCACTTTAAGTCCCCTGCTTTTTAAAAGTCTTCCTAAGGAAGCTGCGGTTATTCCTTTGCCTAATGAAGAAACAACTCCTCCGGTTACAAAAATATATTTTGGCATTTTCTCCTCCTGATTTCACTTAACTATTATTCCTATAAACCGTTTTAAATATTAATATAAATCTCTTGTAATATATTTAAACATAAAAAAGAGACAAAAAGAACTCTTTTTAATCTTTATAGCCCTTGAAAATTCAAGGGCTTATTTTTTAATGACAACATCTTGACAACAATTTATTTTTAAGACAACATTTCTCTTACATCTTTTTTACTATTATATAATTTAATACATATCATTATAAAATGCAAGAAAAAAAACTCACTTAAAAAAATAAACAAATTGCCAAACAATTAAAATACTTCTTAACTATAACCACAAAATAAAAAAATAGCAAGGTGCATATTCAACCTTGCTTTACTTGTATGTATAGCCCGTATGACGTCGATACAGCGACCTTTATATACTTGTTGACGCTTTATACCTTCAAGGATTGATTTGTCTTAAAACGCATTTAAATGGCTGATATTCGAAATTAGAACTTTACTATAAAGAATAGCCAGGAATGTTAATCCTGACTATTATAATTTTTACTTTATGCTATTGTTGCCCTTTTCTTAGCTCTTTCCATTCTTTTGCCTTGTATAACTCCATAGTTATAAGCATCTATTACTGAAGCGAACGGGTCTTCTCTATCTATTAGTTTCTTCAAATTATCAAATTCATTACAAGGTATATTTTGACAAAGTGCTAAAGTTTTAATATCGTTTGTATTTTTTTTCATTTTCCTTCTCCTATTTTTATTTTTTAGTTGAATTTCTTTATAAAATAGGATATATTATTAATAATTAACATATACCTATTTTATAGGTGGTTATTTAGTGCAGCTTTTACTTTGGTCGGTGGGAGCTGCATTTTCTTTTTCTAATACTCTTTTGATAAGGAAAAAAAGCATTCCCAATGTTTCTGCGTTTTCAAATTTGTTAATCAAGCCTACTATTTGCTCTTTATAATACTCACTCACATTTACACCCCCTTTTTTTATAATTCTGTTTAACTCTGTGACTTTAATTTCTCTTCATAATCATTTAGCCACTCTTCGACTTCATCAAATGTTAAATCGAACTTATCACCAGCGATAACAGCATTATACTGAATATCAAGAATCATATAACCTAATTGATTATCATATTTCCATTTCTTTCCCCTTGACTTTTTAATAATTAAACCTAACCTTTTAGCCTGTCTTCTCAATCGATTTTCTTCAACTGTACTAATTTTAATCACCTCTTTTATATTATCCTGTTGCTTATGCTATATACTATACTATAAGTTATCCTAAATGTCAAGTTGTAATTTTTATTATTTTACATCATTTCCAAATTATGCAATTTAAGAAAAACAGCAGCTCAGCTTGATTATATGCTGCTGAAAATAATATTATATATTTTTCAATAATCCTGTCTGCTATTCTTAAAAAGTTTTGATGTCGTTCTTCTCGTTCTTCATCGCTTAGAATTGGAAAATGATTAACTGTTCCATCTTCATCAACTACAATCCTATATTCCACATCATTATCTTCATTTATTTTTCTGTTACTCATCAGACCAATCAACCTTTCTTATAGTTTCATCCGATATACCAGCAATTTTGGCAAGTTCTTTGTCAGTGTTAATATACGAATCAACCTTTTCTGAATTCAGAAAACCTTGTTTCTTTGCATTGTTACTTTTATGTACTCCATATATAAACCCCTCCTTTAGTTAATAATAACTTGCCATATATTTAGAATAATATATCATTAAAAAAAAGACAACCATTTTATGGCTGTCACGTTGATAAATTACCTGATAAAATACTTGAATAATATGTTTATCACATGAATATTAAAATATCATTTAAATTTAAGTATTTGTAATTTTAGAAAATCTTATGAAATAACCTTTGGTTATTCTTCCTGCTGTTTTATCGTTGGGAAGGTTTATGCGGTTATTTGCGGAATATCATTCTTATCTATTTTTTCTTTACTTAGTATAATTATCTCTGCTTCTTTATTAAGCTTTGTCTTAATGTATTTTTTAACTTCCTCCATTTTTTCCTTAGTTGTCTTGTTAAATATATCAATTTCAATAATGTAAATATTAAGCTTTTTTGTGATTATAAAAATATCTACAATTCTTTTATCAAGTTTAGCTTCACGCTTAAATTCCTGAATATTTTCTTTGTTACTAATATAAATGTCCTGTGATATGTTTACTGTAAGCGGCGTTCCGTTAGCTTATCCAATAAGTAATAAATGTTTTAGATTATAATAAAAGAGCTACCTAATGATTCATGGTAGCCTTTTAGCCTTGCTCGACGTCCTTATATAGTCATAGGCGAAAGAAAATAGCATTAACGAATAAATGTTCGACAGTGAAATAACTTTGCTTAAAACGCAAATGAGGGCGTCAAAGTAGATTGTTCTTAATCAAGAAACATTTTTTCTAAATTTACGGTCATTTCTTAGTTTTTCTATTGCCTTGCCTTGTATATATTTAATTTTGTCATGCGATACATTCAATACACGGCTGCATTCTTCTATTGTTTTATTTTTATAATATCTTTCATTGATAACAATACGCTCATCTAAAGGTAATTCCTCTAAAGCCTCATTTACAAATTTTTTAAGTTCTTGCTTTTCTAAACTACTATCAAAATTTTCACTTTCATTAGCTGTACTGTCAGAATATAAGTCTAACATTGTGATATCCCCTTCTTCGTTTACCGGTTCATCTAACGATATTGTGCTTTGCATAGCAATTTTAATTTTTTCTAACTTTTTAATACTAACATTCATCGTATTAGCAATTTCCTCATTACTTGGCTCTCTTCCAAGCAATAATGAAAGTTGTTGTTCTATTTTGTTAAAATCATTTATTGAATCTTTCATATGGACGGGAATTCTTATAGTCTTACCTCCGTCAGCAATAGCCCTAATGATAGAATTTTTAATCCACCATGTTGCATATGTGCTAAATCTAAAACCTTTAGTATAATCAAATTTTTCTACAGCCTTAATAAGTCCTAAATTGCCTTCTTGAATCAAGTCAAGAAAGTCCAAGCCTCTATTCAAGTATTTTCTTGAAATGCTTACAACTATCTTTAAGTTAGCTTCAATGAATTTTGCCTTAGCATCTTTATCTCCCTCTTTAATTCTTTTTGCAAGATCCTTTTCTTCTTCTACTGTTAAAAGAGGAATTTTTTCTATTTCTTGTAAATATAAATTTATTGCATTGAACTCCATAATCTCACCCCTTGAATTTTTTAAAAAAATCATATATAATAAAATTATGGTTTAGGAGTGATTTTGTTTTTAAGCGGCTGATATATAAAATACAGCCGCTTTTTTTATCTGTTTTTAATCTTACTTAACTAAAGATAAAATCGTTTCTTCATAATAAACTTTAGAAATAAATATTAGTCCTTTATGCAATGTATAAGGTATATCTCCTATTAATGTTGTACTGTCTTCAAATAATATAATTGAAATATTCCCGTTCTTATTGCTAAATGTATAATTACCATAGTTTTGCATTAACTCAAGAATATAATTAATTGTATAATAAGTTTCTCCACTCTTTTCGGCTATCGTAGGAATGCCTTCATTTTCTTTAACAACCGTAAATTCATCATTCATTTTATCACCTTCTTCCATACTAAATAGCATTATTTAATGCCGATTTCAAGTTATCCCAATACCAAGAATAAATAATACTGTCATTGTCTTGTGATTCTGACCATGATTTTACATTTAAGCAAGCAGCAGCAACTTGTCCGTTAATCGCATTTATAGCGTTAGCAGCCTCTAACCATATCCAAGCGTAAAACGGTTTGTCTTTTCCTATATAAGTTGATGATGTTGTAAAGGAATAAGCAGATAATCCTTTAGCGACCCTAACCTCATTAATCTTATTGCAAAACGCTAACCATTCATCAGCACCTACATTAAATTCATTACCTGCTGTTTTTGGTACAAACCATTCCCATTCTACAGCAACTAAGGTAGTAGCATAATAACCCGCCCAGTTAGAATCTTCATAACCTACGCCACCGACTTTTATTTCAATGAGATATTCTGTGTTTGGAGTTAAGTCTGTAAAAGCGTGAGTTGCTATTACACCGTTATTTATCGCTGTGCCACCATTTATTCTAAAATAATAATAGTCTGCTCCACTAACAGGATTGACACTAACGGTAATTGAAGTAGCAGTTTTAACAGTCTTACTTGTGTCTAAAGTAGGGGTAGGTAATTTCGGATTACCATCTGTTGTTATTGTTTTTGATAATGTTTTTAAAAGAGTGCTTGTACTTAAATTGTAAATTTCTGCTTTTATAGTATAAGTAGTATTTGATGACAAACCTTCGATAAAAGTCGATACTTCGGTTGCAGAACTTGTCGTTATTCCTTTTTTGAAAACATTGTTTGCATAAAATTCAATATTTAATGCTGTCCCATTCGGATTTAATCCTGAAACTGTTGCTGTAAGGTATGTTCTATCAATGTCAGATATTGTTAAAACAGCACCAATGGCAGGGTTTTGAGATGTTAAACAAGTTTGGCAAGAATCTTCACATGTAGTTTGACAACTTTGGCATCCTCCCTCACAACCTAAACACGTTTGACAAGTACCTTGACAATTTTCATATTGGCAACATTCATCGTAAACTTCGCAGAAATCTAAACAACCCGTACAATCTAATCCAATTGAATTTGTTGTTATTTCATCTTTAATGCCCTCTGTTAAGTATGAAGGTATCTCAATAAAATTATCTTGAATAATATCGTCAGCCATAACATTACACCAACTTCCTATTGCTATGCTTATTAAAATTACTAAAATAAATATTTTTAAATAATTCATTCTTTTCACTTCCTAACACATTGCAAATTCTAATAGCTTCATCAAGTAATATTTGTTGCCAATAGCAATACATATCAGGTATTCTATTTAAGTCATTGCTCCATAAATAATTATTAGCAACGCAAGCACCATCGCAAATTTTATCAAACTTACAGTCCTTACAATTATCTAAACCATAAACCTTTTGAGAATTAAATAATGAAGCTAATTCTTTTCTTTTCTCTAAATTTTCACCATCATAGATATTGCCAATTTCAAACAAATCATCATTAGTAGTCATTTCTTGACAAGCATATATTTTCCCATCAACACTAATGCTTGCACCTGCCCCTGTGCCTAATCCACATTTATGAGTTAATATTGGTTTGTCTAAACAATTTTCGCAGTTCATATTGACCACCTCGTTTTATGCGTATCTTGATATCGGATAATTGTTACCCCACTCAATAGAAGAAGCTTCAGAAAAATCCCACTTTCTTTGTGGATAACTTACGCTACCGTCCGTTTTTAAAAAACTTCTAATAGTTCCGTATGAATCTGATGTTTGTAAGTCAACTGAACCTATGTTGTCATATATTCCAAAAGTTAATCCATTCCCACCGCCACGAAATACTTTTATATCTCCATAATTACCGCCTTGAGTTCCAACTATTAAATATGCACTATTAACAGCACTTCCATAAAACTTAGAACTATAAATATCTCCACTTTTTATAACCGGTGATATAACTTCAATTTTAGCAGTAATCGTTCCAGCAGTAAGCTTATTGGCGTATATTCTTTTATAGCTCGTATTAGTAAATCCTACATCAAAACTTGAAGATATGGCATTATCATAAGCGTTTGCTTCTACAAATATATCCTTCAATATATGAATTAACGATGTATGCTCTGCCTTAAATTGATTTATAATTATTGATAGCATATTATCAGTATTGACTGCCGATTTAGCTAATAATCGACCTTGCATCCTTTCAATTGTAACTTTGTAACCATCAAATGATGATATTAACCCTATTTCTGGCTCTGGGTTTTCGGTTGCCCATAAAATAGACAATAATTCTACACTGCCATCATTTAACCATTGAGCCTCCTTTATCTCAGTATCAAGTTTGTTTTTAAAAATCAGCTCAAGTTCTCTACATATCATTACGACTTTTTGGATATCAAAGTCCTTTAATTTCTTAATTTCATTGATTACCCAAGTAGTTAATGGTTCAACGCCCATTGCTGTAAAATAAGTTAATCCTACTTTATGAAGCTTGTTCTTATCATGTTGAATATTAGTGTTATTCCCACTTTCATCCAATAAAGTTACTCGTTTATCAGTTGCTAAAAAAGCTTGTCCTCCGTATATCATTGCTATTCCTAAACTCATTTAAATCATCCCTTTCCTTTTATAAATTTAATAAAAATAGTAAATATATATTTTTAAGTTCTTTTTAAGTACTTATGAACTATTTTAATGCTTGTTGCTATAATTAATTAAGAATTTACATCTAATCAAATTCCCCGTAGAAACGGAATATTTTTTCGGGAGGGAACTCTCTGGCTCGAAAAGTCGCATCCCCCCCGGGGTGTTACGAATTAACCATGAATACTATACATTTAATTGCATATATATTATAATTCGTTTTGAGGAAGGCTCTATTTCAAACCTTCTTCGTATTCTTTAACCAATTTATAGAACGTGTTCCTTTTTAGCCCCAATAGTTCCATTGCTTTTGTTCCTGTCAGTTCTCTTGTTTTGTATTTATCATATACTTCCTTCCAATTGGATGGATAACCTATAGCTTTTCTTCCCATATATTTGCCTTCTTTCTTCGCTATTGCAATGCCTTCTCTTTGTCTTTCTAATAGATTGGTACGTTCAAATTCTGCTATAGCTCCTATCATAGTAAGCATTAACTTGCCTGTTGCTGTAGATGTATCAATATTTTCCTTGCCGCTTACTAAGTGAATCCCCTTTGACTGTAGTTCCTCAACAATGTCCAGTAAATCCTTTGTACTACGTGCTAATCTATCAAAGCTATGAATATACACTGTGTCTCCTTCTCTTGCAAACTCAAGCATTCTTTTAAGCTCTGGTCTATTTGTACTCTTGCCACTTACCTTTTCAGTAAACCATTTATCAATGTTGTATTTCTTCAAACCCTCAACTTGTCTTCCCTCGTTTTGTTCAACTGTAGATACCCTTACATATGCTATATTCATTACTTAATCCTCCTTGATTTCTATTAATTACATTATATCAATGTGTTTGTTTAGAGTCAAGGACATTATTAAACTTTTGTTTGTTTATTATTAAATCAATTTTATTTAAACACTTTTTTGTCATTTTTTGTGTTATGTTTAGGGTATAGTCTATTTAAACACTTTTGTGTATTAACTTCCACAGGCTTGTCTGTTTGGAAGGAGTCAAGGAGGTGGAAAAAACAAACTCACCTGTGGTAAGAAGTTAAACAGTTTAATCTTTATTCTTATTGCATTTTTTAACCTTTTTATAATGGATATCTGAATCTGTTTCCTTTTGCTGTAGACGGCTTATTAAGTCACATACAACCATTGAATTGTATGATTCTGAATCCTTAATTTTTAATTTTACAAATTCTGAAAGTTCCATACCGCTTACCATTTAGCAACATATCTTTCATGATAAGAACTCATGTTACCCTTGAGATACCTAACTTGATTTGCAATTAGCGTATTCCACTTTGATTGTGTGCCAATTATTATTTTTCTTTCCTGTTCAGCAAGCTTCATAAACTCTGAAACCAGTTCTTCTCCACGTGCTATTATATTATCTGCTTGCAGTTGCAATTTTGCTAATTCAGCCCTTTGCTCCTTCGTCAAGTCTGGCTCCGGGGTTAATTCCACCCATATTTTAAGCATCTGTTGAAATAGGTCTTTGTCTTCACGTGCTATAGGAAGCAAATAATAGTCTCGTAGCATTCTTGTTGCAATTTCCGCCCAATCTTTCGCACTCGACTTCCCATCCCAAGGATGTTCAGAAGCATATCTCTGGAAGTGCGGTGTAAAAGTCTTTTCAGTCAGGTAGTTCAGATTTTGAAGCATTTCCTTAACATTCCATCGTGGCATGGGTAGGGGTTTCTTAAAACGTTCAACACGTTTTTTGTTTTCTTGGATAGCTTCATCAATTTCAATTTCAGCAGCCCTAAACACAATGTGTGCGATATCTCCTGGATTATTAATTGCTCTTTCAATTTTTATCATGTTTATTCACCTTTCCTTTCTTCGCATAAATTTATAAATTTCTTTAATATTTCTATCATCTCCGGCGTGATTGCTCGGCGGTCTATCGTGACAGCTCCAAATGCACCATACTTTGAATACCGCTTTATTTGTAGCTTGCCAGCAGTTTTATAAAGTTGCAGCCGCAACCTACCCGATTCAAATATTTCTGGTTCTTCTTTTTTCCAAAATTCACTCATAATTTCATCTTCCTTTCTTGTTTTATCTCTAATTTTTTGGTATTTGATTTTTGCTATACACAAAATGGGTTTATTATGGCTAATTGATACTGATTATCAATACCAATAACCTATTTATCTTTTACTTGTTTTAAGTAAGCAGCCCATTCCTCGAATGTTGGATAGAATATCCGTTTACACACATTTCGTTCCACATCTCCGCCTTGTAATGCGTTTGCTCCGTTGTCTTTTCCTTCTGTAATGTTAAATAGAAAACCCGTCATGAAACTCCATGCTTGTACTAATTCTGAAAATTTCATATCGTCAACAACCTCAATTGCCATCTTATCGTCGCTATCGATATTTATTATTTTTACAACTTTACTTTTCATTTCTATAAAGCCCCTTTACAACAATTTTTATATCATCATCAGGTATTGTTCTTTCAGCGTATTCATACCAGAATTTGAGAAACGCTTTGAATTCTGCTGCACTTCTTGAATTAGTTTTTTCATCTTGAGGTATTAAACAATAGATTGTAGCTTTATTCTCAATCAAATCAAACATGAATCTTGATAAATAATTCCATGATTGCAGCAAGTCCGCAAACGACATATCATCAGGAAATGAAATGCCTTTGTTTTTTAATTTATTGTTAATTTGAATAATTTTAGTATTTTTCATTACTCGCACCTTTCTTCACTCATCAATTATAAGTTCTTCATAACTAAGTAACTTTGTACCAGACATCTGCGTTTGCCTATATAAAAACGTTGGCTTTTCTAAATAATCACAGTAGACAAGCTTTGTTTCGTTTTTAAAATTATCGTACCATTGTGTATCTATTAAATATTCAAATAAGTCCGACGTATCATAATTTCTTTTACCTGCTAAGGTAAGTAATATTGCATAAGATATAATTTCTACTGCTTGTCCTAAAGTTTTAACGCAAATTTCATTGTTAGGGTTTTCAATCAAATCAAAATTTAGTTTCATAATATCAACTCCTTTCTAAGCTTCATAAAATGTTTGTATGTTTCCGTAAAAATTCAAATATATTTTTCCTGTTCTGCCCTCTTTATTTTTCGCAATTATTAAATGTCGTTTTTGTTTTGAAAAGTTTTTTCTTTGCTCCGCTTGCTCCTCCTCTGATAAAGCTGTGACAGGGTCATGCAGAAGAAATATGGCGTCAGCATCGGCTTCTATGGCTCCTGATTCCCTTAAATCCGACATGGTTGGTTCTTGTACGTTTCGCCCTTGCTCTGCTCTTCTCAATTGAGAAAGTGCAAATACAGTTATTTTGTTTTGCTGTGCGAATGAGTGAAGTTCATTAGAAATTTTCGTAATTTTTTCGTACATGCTTAAATTTCTTCCATTTGCATTTAATGTAACAAGTTGTAAATGGTCAATGAATATTATGTCCGCTTGTCTCTGTAACGCCTTGATAAACATTTGATTCAATGTCATTCCTCCGGCTTGAACTATTTCTAAATCAAGCTCCATTAATTCGCTGGAAGTGTTTAAAAATCTTGTTTCTTCTTCTTCGCTCAGTAGTTTTTTATTAATCTTCTCTAATTCAATTTTGCCTTTTGAAGAAATAAATTTATTTCCAATCTTAACTTTGTTGGTCTCGATACTGAAAAATACAACTTTATTACGCTCTGCCATGTTGGTCATTATGTTTGTCGCTAATGTTGTTTTACCGCTATGAGATTTACCTCCTATAATAATATAATCTCCTGGGCTTATTAGCACCGTTTCATCTATTTTAGAAAACCCTGTTTGATAATAGTTTTCTTTTGCATAATAACTTTCAAACGCTTCGGTCATCGTATCTGCCATAGTGTAGCTTTTATATTTATTGTCATTCACGTTAAAGTACTTACTAATTTCGATAAATTTATTTTGTGAATCCTCCGGTGAAATTCGTTTCCCTTTTAAATCGAATAGCAGTTCCTCCGTTTTCCTGATAGCCATATTAGAGCTGTAATTCTCTTTCAAAATTTTTATGTATTCGTCTATATTAGGCTTTATAAAACTAACATCTGATAAAGTTGCTATAACCTCGGTGTATGCCTGCCCTAAATTACCTAATAAAATTATCGGGTCAACGTCTTGCTTTTGCTTGTATAATTTGTTCATTTCTTTAAATATGGTTTTAAATTCGTTTGTAAAGTGTTCCTCTTGCAGCTCACCAAATATTAAATATCTAAATTCTTCATATAAAATAGCTGTTGATAATATTGCTTTTTCAATTTCTCTCATATTTCACCCCTACAATTCCGGATACATGCTCTTGGGGTCTTCGTCAAGTGCTTTTTTACTGTCATATTTTCCCTCAAGAACTTTTATGATATTTTCATCATTCTTGAAAATCCAATCAAAATCTGCTTTCCAACCTCTATCATTACTGCCTTTACAGAAACTACTATTTTCAACTATTTCAAATACTTTCTTGAAGTTATCAATATTAAAATCTAATTGTTTCCATCTGGTTCTGATTTTTTCTTTCCTGTTTTCAGAAAGACTTCTAATAGGTGTCAATGATTTGCAGATAGTATTATATAATTCCTTAATTTCTTCATGAGGAGCAGGAGGAGTTTTTTCTTCATCTGTTTTTTTTCCTTTCTTCTCTTTTTCTTTTCTTTTCCTTTGTTGCATTATTTCCGAATTTACCTCGTTATCATCTGGTATTAATTCCGTGATAATGTCAGTTAATTCCGAATTAATTAATAAATAACTCTCTTTCATTGGGATATAACTCCGCTTTAATTGCTTGTATGTAGTTAAATATCTTTTTTGAATTCCTGTACTTGTTAAAATTTTATGTTTATCAAAAAGGTTAAAGTCAAATATTTCTCTATTCAAGCATTCCTCTACAACTGAATTAACAAGAGTTACTTCTACATTTATTTTTCTGCTAAATAGGATTACATTATCTTCTTGCCAGTCAATATAATAACCATTGGCATAAATCTTTTGCCACAATTTAATTAGTATTGCAAAACCTTCTAACCCGCATTTAGCTTCCATTAATTCCACTTTATCATCTAATGATATGTCTAAACTGAAATAGTCTAAACCAAGTTTCTGTGGACGTGCCATTTAATCATCACCTTCTTCGTCCTCATGCAATTCCATTCGTTCTGATTGAGACTGATTGTAAAATCCAACGTTACAGTTGTATTTTTTTCCTAATTTCATTGCTTTATTGAAGAAATCTTTGAACCCCTTGCACTTAATCTCCACATTGTACCGGTCGTATTTTTCAGCTTCATCCTCATGCAAGTATAGCTTTAAATATATTGTGTCATTTTTCATAATTTTATTGTCTTGTTTTTTCCTCTGTCGCTTGTTCATTTCATCACCTCGTTCGCTGCTTAAGCTTATTTAAACTCTTTACTTTTTAATGATTCGGTTAAAAATTAAAAATTATTATTGCGGTATACTTGACTCAATCATTAAAATTTTAAACATTTCTTTGTCCATACTCTAATTAAAATATTTTTTAAAAAATTCATCGGTTTTGCTTAAGTCAACTCGATAAGCACGTTTTGAAACTCTTTGACTTGGAAATCCCTTAGCGTGTATGAGCCGGTATGCTGTGCTTGATGATAAATCATAATGTTCTTGAAAAATTTTCATATTAACCCACTCTTCTTTTCTTGAATTGTTCTTTGACATCATCTCATCTCCTTTCTTATCAATTTGTTTGTTCGCGTTTCTGAACTTTCTCTTTAAAAAAATATTCCGGAATTTCACATTGTGATATATCAAGAATTATTAAAGCTCTATTTATCTCTTGCTGTGTAAATTCACTATTATTGTTCAACTTAGAACTTAATGAACTTCTTGCAATTCCCATAAGTTTTGCGAACTGCTGTTGCGTATTACACATTTCCTTGATTTTACCACATAGTTTACTATAATCAAACGACATATTCTTATCTCCTTTCGTTTTAGTTTCTGAACATATTTTTATATTAGCATAATTTTATTTTAAAGTCAATAAGCACATCCAACTTTCTAAACCTTTTTTATAATTTTTTAAAATTTATGTTGCGTTTTCTGAACATTTATATTAAAATTGATTTATGAGGGAGTGATTTATATGAGTATTATATCTGATAGGATGCAACATGCAATGTCGTTAAGAAACATGAAACAAGCGGAATTAGTTGATAAGACCGGCATTGGCAAGTCTTCAATAAGTCAATATTTATCAGGACAATATGAACCTAAGAAAAAAAATCTATATCTAATAGCAAAAGCCTTGGATGTAAATGAAAATTGGTTATTAGGAAATGAAGTACCAATGGAAAGAAAAAATTATAAATTAGGCTCTGAATTGCTTAAAATGCTAGAACAAGTAAGTGAAACGTTAAATGTACCAATTGAAACTTTATCTGATGCATTTGTGGGAAATACTGAATTAATAAAAATAAAAGCTGAAGATGGTCATAAAATTCTAAATTATGATAATCTATTATATTCAATACAAAATGCAATATATAAAAAATATTCCGTTGAAGCCTTAGAGGTAGCGGAAGCTTATGATGAAGCAAATCTAAAAACCAAAAATATTGTCAGATTGGCTTTAGATTTACCAAATACCAATCAAACCAAAGAAAATACAAAGGAAAGGTGATTAAATGGCAAAACAAAAGAAAAGAGCTGACGGGCGTTACTGTAAAAACGTAACAATCGGAAGAAATGAGGATGGAAGTTTAAAGCGTAAAATGATTTATGCGAATACTAAAAAGGAATTAGAGTTAAAGGTCGCTGAATTAACCTTACAAGCTGACAGGGGCGTAATAATTGACGATAAGAACATGACTGTTGATGCATGGGCTGATGAATGGCTTAAAGTTTATACTACTAACCTTAAGTACAATACCCAAAGAAAATACAAATATATGATTAACAGGTACATCAAACCTGCGTTTAAAGGAATACGTCTAAAAGACTTAAAACAATTTCAAATACAAAACGCTATGAATGATATAGAATTTGAAAGTGTACCTCAAAGATTTTTAATAACAATGAATAAAATCCTTGACGCTGCTGTTGATAACAATTACATTGCAAAGAATGTATGTAAACCACTTGAAGCACCAACTCATGAAGCAAAGTCAAAACAACCTTTAATAGATAAGCAAATAGACATAATAAAAAATACTGAACATGAAATTCAGCATATATGTATTTTTCTTATATATTCAGGCCTTAGAATTGATGAATTAATGAGCCTTACTTGGTCTGATGTTGACTTAAAGGAATTGACTATAAAAATTCATGGCGATGTTAAAACGCCTTACAGTAATAGAATAGTGCCTATTTTTGCCCCTGCATTAGACATATTAAAGAAATTAGACTCTAACCGCATCAAGAACATTGACAAGAAGAAAGATTTTGTTTTCACGAATAATGGCAAGCAATACAATATGAATATACTAAGTAATAGGCGTTACAAGTATATTGACATAGTGGGATTTGATTTTACCTATCATCAACTAAGACATACATTCATTACAATTTGCTATAATGCAGATATTGATGTAAAGCAAGTTCAAGAATGGGTCGGCCATGCTAATTTTAATACCACTATGAACATTTACACACATCTAAGCGAACAAAATAAAAATGATAACACAGATAAATTAAACGAATACCTTAAAAGCGTTTGACAACATTCTTGACAACACTATGATGATAACTTAAGGTAATAGTGGGAATAGAGAAAATATAATTTAACCTTGATATATCAATGAAATTGAATAAAAGCCGTAATCTCCAATAACCCTGTTAAACATAAAAAAGAGACAAAAAGGGGTTTTTTTTTTAGTCTCTAATAATTCAATATATTATCACTAATAAGTGCCGTTCAAAAAATAACAAAGTCATTACATTACTAAACAATTTTATATTAAATATATAAAAAGGTCAATCATTTTTACAGGGTTTTTGAAAAAATTTTATTTATAAGTTGTACTATTGAAATTTAAACGGCATATACATTTATAAAAGAATGCGTAACGCTGTATTAACTTAAAGGAGGATTTGTTTTGGTAAAATTATTTAATGATACATTTAATATTAACGAAATAATTGGTTCAAATTCCACTGAAGTTTTGTTAGAAAACGAGTTTACGATTGCCGAAGGTAAACCTGCCATTGAAAAAATTGTCACCGTGGAAGGAAAAGCAAAAATCAGTAATGTTGCAGTAACAACAGACAGTGTAATAGTTGACGGAAAACTGATTTATAATATTATTTATCGCTCGAATAATGAAGACTACAATATATATTCCATAACCGACGAAATACCTTTCAGGGAAGAAATTGAAGCAGAAGGTGCTACGGAAGACATGGAGGCTTTTTCAAATGCCTTTATAGATTATCTTGATGCCGAACAATTATCAGAAGTGAGTTATCTTGTTAAGTCCGTATTAGTATTAGATACTGATGTAAGCATGAAAAGACCCGTTACCTATGTATCAAGCTTAGAGTCTGACAGCAGCATTCAAGCAAAAACCAAAAATATTACCTACACCGACACAGTGGCAGAATTATCGGAAGAGATTAATATCAATGATGCAGTGGAATTAAGTAAGGGCTCCGGCGAAATAGCCGGCATCATTAAGTCTGAATCTGATGTTTACATTTCAAACATTGATGTATTAAATGATAAAATGCTTATTGAAGGGATATGCAAGGTAGGATTCATGTTTATTGAAGACAATGATATTCATACTACAGGCTATGTATCGGAAGAATTCCCGTTTACTCATTACATGGAACTTAAAAACACCGATGAAAATATGCTTAAGGATATAAGTGTAACCGTAAATGATATGACGTATTCAACAACAGAAAACTTTGACAATGAGAAAAAGCTTATAGAATTTGCTCTGCCATTCACAGTAAATGCATTATTTTACGATACCATGGAAAGAAACATAATGACGGATTGCTATTCAACTGATTACGAACTTGAACTGCAGTCCGAAAAGGTTAATTTATCATCGCTAAAAAATTTGACAAATAAAGTGGTTAAATACGAAAATAACTTTGATGTTCTTTCAGGTACAATAAAAGATATTTACTCAGTGGATGTGAGTCCGAAAATCTCCGAGAAGAGAATAGCTGACGACAAATACGTTATTGATGGATTCTTAGATGTAAATATGCTTTATTTAAACGGAGATATCAATAAAATAGATAAAGCATTCGCCTCACTGCCATTTACAGTTGATTTTCCAATAAGTGAAGATGAGGCTTTATGTGCAATTCATTCTGATGTGAAGACTAATAAATGCGGTGCCTACAGAAAGGGAAGCAGCTCTGTAAATTTAAATTGCGATATTAATATAACAATGAAATTCAAAAACAATGATGAAATTACGGTAATCAGCGATATTGCAGAAAGAAACCCGATTGACAGAAGCAAAATGCCCAGCTTAATATTCAGAGTAGTTCAGCCGGGAGAAACTCTGTGGGATATTGCAAAAAATTATAACTTATCTATAAACAACTTAAAAGAGTTAAATGAGTTTCCCGAAGACAATGTACTTTCACCGGGATCTAAAATAATAATAGCAAGAACCGTTTAGTGAAATGCCTTAGATAAAATTCAGGTTCATGAGCTTTTGATTTATGTAAATTTAATTTATATGCATCTGTATATTATCATATTTAAAACCGTTGATAAATCAACGGTTTCTTATTTTTAGCACATAATTACGTTGTAGCCTTTGTAAATTCCAAAAATGGAATTAACAAAAAATATACATCATGAATTTCATGCCTGCTTATGAGTTGGAAGTACGCATGTCCTATTTCTGAATGTTTCCAAACTTTGTATACTGTCCTATCCATGCTAACTCAACGGTTCCTACGGGACCGTTTCTTTGTTTGGTTATAATTACATCTGTTATGCCTTTCTTTTCAGATTCTTCCTTGTAGTAATATTCATCTCTGTAAAGCATCATTACCACATCCGCATCCTGCTCAATAGCTCCGGATTCTCTCAAGTCTGACATAATAGGTCTGTGATCGTTTCTCTGTTCCGGTGCACGTGAAAGCTGAGACAGTGCCATTACAGGACAATTCAATTCTCTGGCAAGTGCTTTTAAGCCTCTCGAAATATTGGAAATTTCCTGCTGTCTGTTGTCAGTCCTTCCACCGTCGGACATAAGCTGCAGATAGTCCACTATAATTAAGTCTAACCCTTTTTCGATTTTAAGTCTCCTGCATTTAGACATCATTTCAAACAATGACACAGAAGGTGTATCATCTATATAAACATCGTAATTTGAAATCAAGCTCATGGTGTTTATAAGCCTTGTCCAATCATCGTCATCCAAACTTCCTGTCCTGAGCTTTGTGCTGTCAACCATGGATTCCATACTGATAATCCTTTGAACATATTGTTCCTTTGACATTTCAAGACTGAAAAGCGCAACCGAAGCACCTGTCTTAACAACATTCATGGCAATATTAAGGGCAAGGGCTGTCTTACCCATGGACGGTCTTGCCGCAAGCAGAATTAAATCGGACTTCTGAAGTCCTGATGTCATTCTGTCCAAATCAGTGTAGCCTGTGGTTAGACCGGTTATATTTCCCCCGCTCTTGGCTCTTTCTTCGAGCTGGTTGAATACCTCCATGAGAACTTCCTTAATTTCGGCAAAAGAATTAATGCTTCTGTTTTGAGAAATAGCAAATATTCTTGATTCTGCCAATTCGATGATTTTTTGGACATCATCATTTTCCTTATAACCCTTCTCAATTATTTCTTGAGACGCGCTTATAAGTCTTCTCAATGTGGATTTTTCCCTTATTATATTGCAATAAGCTTCAACATTCTTGGAAGTTATTATATTTTCAGTTAATGTTACTAAATATTCATATCCGCCTACATAATCGATTTTGCCTCTTTTTTTAAGCTCCTCGAAAACAGTGACCGCATCAACAGGTATATTTTGCAGATGTATCTGCTTGATACTGTCGTATATTTCTTTGTTTGCCTCATAGTAAAAATCGTCATAACTCAACAAATTAACAATTTTTTCGACAGCTATGTGGTCAATCATGGCAGAGGCTAAGACAGTTTGCTCAGCTTCGGCATTGTGGGGCGGAACTTTTCCCAAATTTATTAAATCAGACATTTCAACCTCTTATTTTTCTGTTACTATTACCTTTAGCTTTGCATTTACCATGGGATGAAGTTTTATTTTAACATAGTATTCGCCGACGGATTTAATAGGCTCATCTAAGTCGAATTTCTTTTTATCAATTGAAACTTCATGTTCCTTCTCTAATAGCTCCGATATTTCTTTTGTTGTAATTGAACCGAACAGCTTTCCGTTTTCTCCGGTCTTTGTTTTTATAACAATGGTTTTCTGCATCAATA
>ENA-UOOE01000736-UOOE01000736.1-fermentation-metagenome-genome-assembly--contig:-NODE-736-length-30395-cov-8.478543_pt1 | contig 30395 bp, 26 predicted proteins | sample MGYA00245776_ERZ724021 | MGnify/ENA primary metagenome ERZ724021 (study PRJEB28704, sample SAMN03018321) | fermentation metagenome | biome: anthropogenic terrestrial biome; feature: soil; material... | reverse complement strand
ATGCAATTTATTACAACTCTAAAGGCTCAACTTTTTGCATTTGTAATAAAGTGTTCTAATAGGAATGCCTAAAAGTACAGCAGCTTTGTTTTTATCATTTTCAGTTAAACTTAGTGCTTTTTGAATGCATTTCCTTTCAGTTGCTTCAACAGCTTTATTAATATCTAAAGGCAAATCATTTTCATCTTTTATAGCAGGCTGTATTTTTATTCTTTTTTCTATGCCTAAGGCAATTTCTATTTCTTCCGAATTGAGAATTTCATAATCAGGACTTTGATTTATCAATGCCCTGGTTAATACATTTTCGAGTTCGCGAACATTTCCCGGCCATTTGTTCTTCTTAAGCAAATTTATAGCCTCTTTTTCAAAACCTTTGATTTTTCGTTCATAAAAATCATTATATTTATTTATCAAATACATGGAAATATCTTCAATATCTTCGATTCTATCCCTCAGCGGAGGTATAAAAAGAGGAAATACATTCAATCTATAATACAAATCTTCGCGAAACATCCCCTCGTCTATCATTTTTTCCAAGGGTTTGTTTGTTGCACAAATAATTCTTACGTCAACAGGTATAGCTTCTGTTGAACCTACCGGTATTATTTCCTTTTCCTGCAAAACACGAAGCAGTTTTACCTGCATTCTCAGAGAAACATCTCCAATTTCATCCAAGAATAATGTGCCGTGGTCAGCTGCTTGAAACAATCCGCGTTTGCCACCCCTTTGCGCTCCTGTAAATGCACCTTCTTTATATCCAAACAATTCACTCTCAAGAAGTTCATCGTGTATGGAGGAACAGTTAATTTTAATAAAATTCTCATTTCTTCTTGGGCTGGAATTATGTATGGCATTAGCAAATATTTCTTTACCGGTTCCGCTTTCACCCCGAATAAGAATAGTAGCCGGAGTCATTGCAACTACTTCCGCCGTACCGATTACCTTTTTAAGCAGGGGGTTTTTTCCTATAATATCTTTAAATGTATAACCGGTATGCACTTTTCTGAGTTTTTGGTTCAATCGTTCAAGTTCTTTGCGCAATCTGTTAACTTCTGATATATCGTGATATACTGTGACCCTGGCAACCTTTTCTCCTTCAATATATACATCTTTAGAATCAACTACAATTTCAGAATTGCCGCGTTTAAGCATCACCTTATAAGAAGGATTTTCATATATTAAATTATTATCTTTGTCCATTATACAAATAGCGTCAGATATTGCATTTAAAACAGGCTCAAATTCCTTAATTTTTTCTCTCAAATTAGACAAAGGCATGGGATTAATTCCTTTCGTTTTCATACATACGTTGCAAGTTGTTGCAGCAATTCATTGCATATAGTTTGCCTCATGATGCTATGGTTTGTCAAGATATGTTTTTAAATTATATGAAGGTATTAAATCAATCAATGTTATTGATTTTTTTGAGCATAGCAGTATTGCTAAAAACCGTTTATTTTTGTATAATATATGAAATGTTAAGAGCAGGTGATATTATGAAGATAAAGAAGATTGCTTTAATCGGAATGGGTGCAGTCGGTACGGTTTACGGCAGGTTGCTATATAATTTTTTTGGTGATGATTTTAAGGTTATAGCTGACGGCTCAAGGAAGGAAAGACTTCAAGAATCAGGATTCACATTAAATAATGAAACATTTTACCCCAACGTTATATCGGAAGGAAACTCGAAAGAAACCTTTGATTTAATAATATTCTGCGTAAAGAATTATCAGCTTGAAGAAGCCATCGAGGATGTAAAAAGCTTTGTAGGTGAAAATACGGTATTGATAACATTTTTAAACGGCGTAACCGCAAGGGACAGAATACATAAAGCATTTCCAAATAACAAAACACTTTATGGTTTAGCCATGCGGATTGATGCCGAAAGAACAAATAACGGCTTTATTAATACGGAGGACGGAGAAATTCATTTTGGAGAAGCAGATAATACGGTTATTTCTCCTGAGGTAAAAGCGGTACAAGAATGTTTTAATGAAGCGGGAATTAAAAACATAGTATTTCTCGATATGATAAGGATGATTTGGAAGAAATTTATGCTTAATGTGGGAGTTAATCAGGTAACTGCGGTAACAAGGTCTCCTTACGGCAAGGTTACTCACTTGGAAACAAACCTTGTATTATTCAAAGAGGCAATGAATGAAGTTCTTAAAATAGCAAAAGCGTCTCAAATTGATTTAAGGGAAGAGGATATAGATGATTTTGTCACGTTAATGAACAGCTTTTCACCTATGGGCAGAACCTCAATGCTGCAGGATGTGGAAGCGAAAAGAAGGACAGAGGTGGACTATTTTGCGGGAACTGTAATAGAAATGGGGAAAAAACTCAATATTCCCACCCCTGTAAATTATGTTCTTTATAATATAATTAAGTCTGTCGAGCAGCTTTATTGATGATTTAAAGTATTTAATTAAAAACCCGGAGTACATTGTGAGTACGATGCACCGGGTTTTATTTTTTGCTGTAAATCAGCATTCGGATAAATCAGATTTTGATATACAATTTTTACAAAATTATGATATAATTGTAGCATATTCACGTTATCAAACTTATAAACATTATGAAGCATAAACAATGTTTTTTTATACTGCAATTATTAATGAATATTTTCAGCGGAGGATTACTGCATGATAACAGGAGAAATTAAGAATAAAATAGATGGGTTGTGGGATATTTTTGCAGCAGGCGGATTAACGAATCCTCTTGATGTTATAGAGCAAATTACATATTTAATGTTTATAAGAGATTTGGATGATGTTGATAATATAAAATCAAAGGAAAGCTTAATGCTTGGAACGAACCATAAAAGTATTTTTATAGGACAATTCCAAGTTGGAGATAAGAAAGTTGATGGTTATCAGTTAAAGTGGTCATATTTTAGAGATATTCCGGCGGCAAATATGTATGAGATAGTGCAAATAGGAGTGTTTCCGTTTATTAAAACACTTCATGAGGATAAAAACAGTGCATATTCTAAATATATGGATGACGCTATATTTAAGATTCCAACACCTCAATTGTTGAGTAAAATTGTTGATTCTTTGGATGAAATATATGAGTTTATTAACAAAGATTTCAAAAAAGATACAAAGGGTGATATCTATGAATACTTACTATCAAAGATATCAACTGCTGGTCGTAACGGTCAATTTAGAACGCCAAGGCATATTATTCGAATGATGGTTGAGTTAATGGCTCCAAAACCACAAGATGTAATTTGCGACCCTGCGTGTGGTACAAGCGGTTTTTTGGTAAGTGCAGGCGAATATTTGAAAGAAGAATATTTTGAAGAAATATTTATGGATGCAGCCAATAAAAAACACTATAACAATGACATGTTCCACGGATACGATATGGACAGAACAATGCTTCGTATTGGTGCCATGAATATGATGACACATGGTATAGAAAATCCATGTATAGAATATAAAGATAGTTTGTCCGACCAAAATATTGACACAAATAAGTACTCCTTGGTTTTGGCGAATCCGCCATTTAAAGGGAGCTTAGATTATGATATTGTTTCAAATGACTTATTGAAAGTTACGAAGACAAAGAAAACTGAATTATTGTTTCTTACATTATTCTTGCGAATGCTTAAAATTGGGGGCAGATGTGCTTCTATTGTACCGGATGGAGTATTGTTTGGATCCTCAAAAGCCCATAAAGATGTCCGAAAACAAATAATAGACAGCAATCGTCTTGAGGCTGTAATTTCAATGCCAAGCGGAGTATTTAAACCTTATGCAGGAGTTTCTACAGCTATAATTATTTTTACAAAGACCGGTCATGGCGGAACAGATAAGGTTTGGTTCTATGACATGGAAGCGGATGGATATAGTCTTGATGATAAAAGGACTAAAGTTGTGGAAAATGATATACCTGATATCATTGAGCGATTCCATAACATAGATAAAGAAACTGAAAGAAAAAGAACTGAAAAAAGTTTCTTAGTGGACAAGCAGGAAATAATTGATAATAATTATGATTTATCAATTAATAAATATAAACAAGTAGAGTATATATCGGAAGAATACCCGGCACCAATTGAAATCCTAAAAGAAATTCAGGAAATGGAAGAACAGATAACCAAAGGTTTGAAAGAACTGGAGGGGATGTTGGGTGAGTAAAAAAACATTACATGAGTGTGCGATAATAACTATGGGACAGTCTCCAAATTCTAAATCCTATAATGGACATGGTGATGGATTACCATTTTATCAAGGTAATGCAGATTTTGGCGAAATTAATCCTATAAGAAGGTATTATTGTAACAAACCATCTAAAATTGCAAATAGAAATGATATTTTATTGTCTGTAAGAGCACCAATCGGAGCAGTAAATATAGCAGTAGAAACATGTTGTATAGGTCGAGGTCTATGTGCAATTTCTGAGAAAAGAGATATTACATACTATAAATATTTATATTATTTTTTGCTTAGTAGACATACTGAATTAAATTCAAAGGGCACTGGAAGCACATTTAAGGCAATCAGCAAAAGTATACTTTTAGAACTGTCTATTTCTTTGCCTCCAATAGAAGAACAAAAGAGGATATCTAGAATATTAGATAAAGTTAACGACTTAATATCCTTGAAAAAAAAACAAATTAGCAAGTTGGATTTATTAGTTAAATCACGATTTGTCGAGATGTTTGGGGATCCGGTAATGAACACGAAGAGGTGGGAAATAGGTACTATTCGTGATTTGGTAAGAGATGTAAAGTATGGTACAAGCAAACCTGCAGAAGAACATGGAAAACACATATATCTTAGGATGAATAACATCACTTATAATGGGTCTATTGATCTGACTAATATAAAGCATATTAATGTATCTGATAAAGACTATGAAAAATATGTAGTTCACAAAGGAGACTTGCTATTCAATCGAACCAACAGCAAAGAATTAGTCGGAAAAACGGCTGTATTTAAAGAAGATACTCAAATGATTATTGCTGGCTACATAATCCGAGTTAGAACAAATGAAAAAGCAAATCCAGAGTATGTTTCTGCATTTTTGAACTCTAAATATGGGAAGGAAATGCTCTATGATATGTGCAAAGCCATTGTCGGGCAGGCCAATATCAATGCACAAGAATTGCAGAACATAAAAATTCCAATAGTGCCGCTCGACCTCCAGAACCAATTCGCCGAATTTGTCCAACAAGTCGACAAATTGGAATTTGAATTGCAGAAAAGTTTAAATGAGTTGACAACTTTATATAATGCATTGATGCAAAAATATTTTGGTTAATTTAAGTAATATTATGGCATACTTCTTTCAAAAATGATTGGAGTATTATATGAAAGAAGTTTTAATCAGAGAAATTGAACAAAGTATGGCTGTAATTCTTGATAACAGCCAAATGGAGAAACTGCATAATGTTTTATCAAATTGTTTATACAATGTTACAATAGTTGATACTGTGGGAATTAAAACAGCTCAGATTAATCAAGATGAAGAATTGTTAAATATGTTTATTTCAGCTAAACGGGTAGAAGGCTGCTCTGAAAGAACAATAAAATATTACAAATCAACTTTACAAACTGCATTAAATAAAATTGAAAAAACAGTTAAGCGTATTACCACAGATGATTTAAGAAACTATCTTGGAGATTATAATAAAAATAATAATTGCAGCAAGATTACTATTGACAATATAAGAAGAATTCTTTCAAGCTTTTTTTCATGGCTTGAGGATGAAGATCATATTATGAAAAGCCCTGTGAAAAGAATACATAAAGTAAAAACAGGGAAAAAAGTTAAAGAAACTTATACTGATGAAAACTTAGAAATCCTGAGAGACTCTTGTAATACCAAACGCGACTTGGCAATAATTGATTTATTGTCATCAACAGGAATGCGTGTGGGGGAGTTGGTTCGACTCAATGTAGAAGACATTGATTTTCAAGAAAGAGAATGCATAGTTTATGGGAAAGGTAATAAGCACAGAAAAGTTTATTTTGATGCAAGGACTAAGATTCATCTTATGGAATACTTAAAAACAAGGACTGATGACAACGAAGCTTTGTTTGTATCTTTACTAAATCCTTTTCCACGGCTTCAGATTAGCGGAGTAGAAATCAGATTAAGGGAGTTGGGCAATAAATTACATATAAAGAAGGTGCATCCTCATAAATTCAGGAGAACACTTGCAACACGGGCTATAGATAAGGGTATGCCCATCGAGCAAGTTCAACATCTGTTGGGGCATCAGAAAATAGACACAACTTTAGAATATGCAATGGTAGAACAGGCAAATGTGAAGTATTCCCATAAAAAATATATTGGTTGATTTTATTACCAGAGGAGGATAATACATGTCAAAGATGGTAGTGTATCATGGCAGCTATAAGATGGTTAAAGAACCTTATGTAAAATACGGACATTATACAAAAGATTTTGGCAATGGTTTTTATTGTACAATTATCAAGGAACAAGCTGAGAGATGGGCGAGACGTTACGATACACCGGTGGTGAATATTTACGACGTACAAATATATAATTCATTGAAAATATTGGAATTTAAAGAAATGACGGAAGAATGGCTTGATTTTATAGTGGGTTGCAGACAAGGCAGGCAGCATAGCTATGATATAGTTATAGGAGCAATAGCAAATGACCAGATTTATAATTTCATATCAGATTTTATTGATGGGATTATAACACGGGAACAATTTTGGATTATGGCTAAATTTAAATATCCAACTCATCAAATTAACTTTTGTACAGAAGAAGCTATTAATTGCTTAAGATATCGTGATTGTCAGGAGGTGCTTAAATGATAGGCAGGGAAGATAAAAAATCAAATGATTTATTTTTTATTTGCAGTCTAATTGATTATATAGCAAGAAAAACTAAAAATAAACGGGCAGTAGTTGTTGAAAAGTTAGGTAAAGAAAGAATCAAAAAAATATATGATTTAGCCGATGTTTATCATAGCTATAATATTGAACAGGTTGCCGAAGAGTTTATAAATGAAGTTAAAATTCCTATTGGAACATTCGATAATGTAAAAGATTGCAATTATTCAATTCCAACACATTGGGATATAGGTAAAGTGTATAAACGGCTGATAATGGGAGTTGCAGAAACAAAAAATATTGAAATAATAGACGCTCTGTTTGAAGTATACAGCTCTTTCGTTTGTAACCTGATTGATGATTACAACGGCAGTTTTTATTATGAAATCCCTCAATATATATTGAATACATTTTTAACCGGAAAGGTTGATTAAATACAAATCACGATTTGTCGAGATGTTTGGGGATGTTTTGCATAGCGAATACGAGACACAGGCATTGGACAAAATTGCAGATATTGGCTCAAGCAAAAGAATCTATGCAAGTGAATATGTTGATTATGGGATTCCGTTTTATAGAAGCAAAGAGATTCGTGAGTTAGGAGACGGAGAACGACCATCTGTTGAATTATTTATTACAAAAGAACGGTATTCAGAAATCAAAGTAAAATATGGAATCCCGTCAAAAGGGGATATTTTAATTGCAGCAATCGGGGCAACAATAGGATATATGTGGGTGATTGATACAGACCAGCCATTTTATTACAAAGACGGAAATCTCATTCTGATTTCTAATATAAAAGCAGGCAATGCTTTATTCTTTCAAGAAGTATTAAAGCAACTGATTGAAGAATATAAGAGAGTGGGGGTATCGGGGAGTGCACAGCTTGCTCTTACCATTGAAAAAGTCGAAAAGATGCGCGTACCTATTCCACCCATCGACCTCCAGAACCAATTCGCCGACTTTGTCCAACAAGTCGACAAATTGGAATTTGAATTGCAGAAAAGTTTAAATGAGTTGACAACTTTATATAATGCATTGATGCAAAAATATTTTGGTTAATTTAAGTAATATTATGGCATACTTCTTTCAAAAATGATTGGAGTATTATATGAAAGAAGTTTTAATCAGAGAAATTGAACAAAGTATGGCTGTAATTCTTGATAACAGCCAAATGGAGAAACTGCATAATGTTTTATCAAATTGTTTATACAATGTTACAATAGTTGATACTGTGGGAATTAAAACAGCTCAGATTAATCAAGATGAAGAATTGTTAAATATGTTTATTTCAGCTAAACGGGTAGAAGGCTGCTCTGAAAGAACAATAAAATATTACAAATCAACTTTACAAACTGCATTAAATAAAATTGAAAAAACAGTTAAGCGTATTACCACAGATGATTTAAGAAACTATCTTGGAGATTATAATAAAAATAATAATTGCAGCAAGATTACTATTGACAATATAAGAAGAATTCTTTCAAGCTTTTTTTCATGGCTTGAGGATGAAGATCATATTATGAAAAGCCCTGTGAAAAGAATACATAAAGTAAAAACAGGGAAAAAAGTTAAAGAAACTTATACTGATGAAAACTTAGAAATCCTGAGAGACTCTTGTAATACCAAACGCGACTTGGCAATAATTGATTTATTGTCATCAACAGGAATGCGTGTGGGGGAGTTGGTTCGACTCAATGTAGAAGACATTGATTTTCAAGAAAGAGAATGCATAGTTTATGGGAAAGGTAATAAGCACAGAAAAGTTTATTTTGATGCAAGGACTAAGATTCATCTTATGGAATACTTAAAAACAAGGACTGATGACAACGAAGCTTTGTTTGTATCTTTACTAAATCCTTTTCCACGGCTTCAGATTAGCGGAGTAGAAATCAGATTAAGGGAGTTGGGCAATAAATTACATATAAAGAAGGTGCATCCTCATAAATTCAGGAGAACACTTGCAACACGGGCTATAGATAAGGGTATGCCCATCGAGCAAGTTCAACATCTGTTGGGGCATCAGAAAATAGACACAACTTTAGAATATGCAATGGTAGAACAGGCAAATGTGAAGTATTCCCATAAAAAATATATTGGTTGATTTTATTACCAGAGGAGGATAATACATGTCAAAGATGGTAGTGTATCATGGCAGCTATAAGATGGTTAAAGAACCTTATGTAAAATACGGACATTATACAAAAGATTTTGGCAATGGTTTTTATTGTACAATTATCAAGGAACAAGCTGAGAGATGGGCGAGACGTTACGATACACCGGTGGTGAATATTTACGACGTACAAATATATAATTCATTGAAAATATTGGAATTTAAAGAAATGACGGAAGAATGGCTTGATTTTATAGTGGGTTGCAGACAAGGCAGGCAGCATAGCTATGATATAGTTATAGGAGCAATAGCAAATGACCAGATTTATAATTTCATATCAGATTTTATTGATGGGATTATAACACGGGAACAATTTTGGATTATGGCTAAATTTAAATATCCAACTCATCAAATTAACTTTTGTACAGAAGAAGCTATTAATTGCTTAAGATATCGTGATTGTCAGGAGGTGCTTAAATGATAGGCAGGGAAGATAAAAAATCAAATGATTTATTTTTTATTTGCAGTCTAATTGATTATATAGCAAGAAAAACTAAAAATAAACGGGCAGTAGTTGTTGAAAAGTTAGGTAAAGAAAGAATCAAAAAAATATATGATTTAGCCGATGTTTATCATAGCTATAATATTGAACAGGTTGCCGAAGAGTTTATAAATGAAGTTAAAATTCCTATTGGAACATTCGATAATGTAAAAGATTGCAATTATTCAATTCCAACACATTGGGATATAGGTAAAGTGTATAAACGGCTGATAATGGGAGTTGCAGAAACAAAAAATATTGAAATAATAGACGCTCTGTTTGAAGTATACAGCTCTTTCGTTTGTAACCTGATTGATGATTACAACGGCAGTTTTTATTATGAAATCCCTCAATATATATTGAATACATTTTTAACCGGAAAGGTTGATTAAATACAAATCACGATTTGTCGAGATGTTTGGGGATGTTTTGCATAGCGAATACGAGACACAGGCATTGGACAAAATTGCAGATATTGGCTCAAGCAAAAGAATCTATGCAAGTGAATATGTTGATTATGGGATTCCGTTTTATAGAAGCAAAGAGATTCGTGAGTTAGGAGACGGAGAACGACCATCTGTTGAATTATTTATTACAAAAGAACGGTATTCAGAAATCAAAGTAAAATATGGAATCCCGTCAAAAGGGGATATTTTAATTGCAGCAATCGGGGCAACAATAGGATATATGTGGGTGATTGATACAGACCAGCCATTTTATTACAAAGACGGAAATCTCATTCTGATTTCTAATATAAAAGCAGGCAATGCTTTATTCTTTCAAGAAGTATTAAAGCAACTGATTGAAGAATATAAGAGAGTGGGGGTATCGGGGAGTGCACAGCTTGCTCTTACCATTGAAAAAGTCGAAAAGATGCGCGTACCTATTCCACCCATCGACCTCCAGAACCAATTCGCCGACTTTGTCCAACAAGTCGACAAATTGGAATTTACCATTGAAAATAAAAAGCATATTTTGAAAGGTAGGGTAAGTAAATGACAAACTTTGATTTCTTATTAAAAGAAAAACAATTTTCAACATTTGCGGATGTTGCTGTTTCTGCTGAAAAGGTTTTTGAAATAGATTACGCTACCTCTGTGCTTAATTGCCGTAGGGCAATGGAGTTTGCAATTAAATGGATGTACAGTGTGGATAAATCCTTGAAGATGCCTTATCAGGATAAGCTTGTTACATTAATGAACACAAATGATTTCAAGGATATAATTGGTGCAGACATATTCAAGCGGTTGGAATATATTCGAACAGTCGGTAATAATGCGGCGCATAACTCGAAAAATATTTCAAAGGATCAAACAATATTAGCACTGCAAAATTTATTTATATTTTTAGATTTTGTTGCCTATTGCTATGCGAAGGATTATAAGGGAAAAAATTATAATGAAAAGCTATTGGAACAAATAGAAGCTAAACCGGTAAAGGAACAACATAATGTTGAAATTAAGAAGTTAATCAAAGAAAATTCCAAATTAAAGGAACGATTAACTCAAAGAAGAGAAAGCAGAGAAGATTCGTACATACAAAAACCCATTAATTTTTCAGAATTTTCTACTCGTAAGATATATATAGATGTTATGCTATCAGATGCAGGCTGGGAGCGTAATAAGAATTGGATTGATGAATATCCCATTGAAGAAATGCCTAATAATTCCGGTCTTGGTTTTTCAGATTATGTTCTTTTAGCAGATGATGGCAGACCTTTGGCTGTTATAGAAGCAAAGAAAACATGTGTGGATGTTTCTAAAGGCAGACAACAAGCGGTGCTTTATGCTGATTATTTAGAAAGGAAATTCAATCGTAGACCTGTTATTTTCTTAAGTAACGGATTTGATACAAAAATTTGGCTTGACGGTAAAGTGGGATATCCGGAAAGAGAAGTATCCGGAATTTATTCAAAACGAGATTTAGAAAAGCTATATAATATAATGGCAATGCGAACTCGCCTAAATAATATTGAAATAAATGATGATATTACTAATCGATATTATCAAAAAGCTTCAATAAAAGCTGTATGCGAGGCTTTTGACGAACAAAACAGAAGAAAGGCTCTGCTCGTTATGGCAACCGGTAGTGGAAAAACAAGAACTGTTATATCTATTGCGGATGTTTTGATTCGCCACGGGTGGGTTAAAAATATACTTTTCTTAGCTGACAGGACAAGTCTTGTTATTCAGGCTAAAAGAGCATTTCATAATTTAATGCCTGATTTATCCATAATAAATTTATGTGAAGAGAAAAATAATGTAAATGCAAGAGCAATATTTTCTACCTATCAAACGATGATGAATTGCATTGATGATACAAAGGATGAGGAAGGGAATAAGTTATTTACTTGCGGTCATTTTGACCTAATTATAGTTGATGAAGCCCATAGAAGTATATATAAAAAATATAGGGATATTTTTTCTTATTTTGATTCTATGCTTATTGGACTAACGGCTACACCTAAGGATGAAATTGATAAAAGTACATATCGTGTATTTGAGTTAGAAAGTGGAGTGCCGACATATGGATATGAACTTGCGAAAGCTGTTGAAGATAAATATTTAGTTACATATTCAGCTGCTGATACGAAACTTAAATTCATGCAATCAGGGATACATTATAAAGATCTATCTGAAGATGAAAAAAATAAATATGAAGAAACATTTACTGATGAGAATGGTGAAATGCCTGAAAGTATAGACAGTAAAGCATTGAATGAGTGGTTGTTTAACAAGGATACAATTCGTAAGGTGCTAAACTTATTAATGACATATGGACTTAAAGTTGATTATGGAAATAAAATTGGCAAGACTATTATATTTGCAAAAAATCATAATCATGCAGAAGAAATATTAAAGGTATGGAATAGTGAATTTCCTGAATATGCTCAACATTATGCCAGAGTGATAGATAATTATACTAATTATTCACAAAGCTTAATTGATGATTTTTCTGATGCAAATAAATTACCTCAAATAGCAATATCGGTAGATATGTTGGATACAGGCATTGATGTGCCTGAAATTCTAAACTTAGTATTTTTTAAGCCTGTTTACAGTAAATCAAAGCTCTGGCAAATGATAGGACGTGGAACAAGACTTAGTCCGGGATTAATAGACGGCGATGATAAAGAAATATTTTATATCTTCGATTTTTGCGGTATATTTGATTTTTTTGATATAAATAAAAATGGCAGAACAATAATAAATACCGAAACACTACAAGAGAGAATCTTTAATATTAAGGTTAATATTGTCTATATATTGCAAGACTTAAAATATCAAACCAAAGATTTGATTTCTTTCAGAAAAAAATTGGTGCATTATCTTGTTGAAAAGGTTAATGAACTCAATCGTGATAATTTTGCAGTAAAGCAACATCTTAGATATGTGGACAGTTATAATAAAGTTGAAGATTATAACGCTTTAACTTATGAAGCTACATTACTCTTATCCGAGCATATTGCTCCTTTAATATTACCTGATAAAGATGAAATATCCGCTGTCAGGTTTGACAGTTTAATGTTTGGACTTGAATTGGCATATTTAGCAGGAAAAAAATATATTAAAGCAAAGACCGATTTGAATAAAAAGCTATCAGTGCTGGCGAAATTTACAACAGTACCCGAAATTTCTAAACAAAAAGAATTTATTGAGATATTGCTTCATACGGATTATATTGATAATGCGGATATAAATGATTTTGAAATAATTAGAATTAAGTTGCGCGATTTAATGAAATATGTAAAACTTGATTCACGTGCTAAGTATACTACTGATTTTAAAGATGATGTTTTAAATATATGCTGGAGAGAAGCAGAACTCTATAATGATGATTTGAAAAACTATAAGGCTAAATTAGAATTTTATCTTAAGGTGAATGAAGATAATATGGTGATTAGAAAATTAAAAACAAATAAACCTTTAACAAAATATGATATCAAAGAATTAGAGAGAATTTTATGGAATGAAATTGGGACCAGACAAGATTATGAAAAAGAATACGGAGATAAACCTTTAGGAGAATTGGTTCGCTCAATAATAGGTCTTACGACAGAAGCTGCAAATGATGCATTTTCAGAATACTTAAACAATTCTAATTTAAACAGTATTCAAATTAACTTTGTAAAGAGGATTGTTACATATGTTGTGAAAAATGGAGTATTAAAAGATTTATCAATTCTTGGGGAACCACCATTTAATGAAATGGGAAGTGTTGCTGAAATACTTGACATGAAGACGTGGATGGGAATAAAGAATATAATAGATAAGATTAATAAAAATGCAGCTGCATGATGATAATGCATTGCTGAAAATATTTGACAAGGAAAGTGTGCAAATGTATAATAATTTATAAAATTAGGTTTTAGAAAATTATAATACGCAGTCTCGTTCACAGATTTGCCAATTCGCTTTCGCTCATGCAAATCTGGAACTCGTTGCGGTTGACCTACCGCTATTTTTCAGAAAAAATACTCTGAAAAATAGGGTTAGGGCATACCTGTTTTTTAGAATAGGAGTATATATGAATAAAAAAGTTATGGTTGCTATGAGCGGGGGAGTTGACTCATCTGTTGCAGCTGTCCTGCTGAGAGACCAGGGTTATGATATTTGCGGTGCAACTTTAAAATTATTCGATAACGAAGATGTGTATACGTCATGCAGAACAAGAACATGCTGTTCTCTGGAGGATGTGGAAGATGCGAGAAATGTCTGCTACAAATTAGGGATTGAACATTTTGTATTTAATTTTAAGGAAGACTTCCGTGATGAAGTAATAAAGAAATTTGCAAGAAGCTATGAAGCAGGCGGTACACCAAATCCTTGCATTGACTGCAATAGATATATTAAATTCAGTAAACTTATACGAAGGGCAATTTTAATGGAAAAGGATTATATTGCCACAGGGCATTATGCACGTATTGAATTTGATAATGTAAGCAGAAGGTATTTATTAAAGAAAGCCGTTGATTTATCAAAAGATCAAAGTTATGTACTTTATGTTCTTTCACAGCATGATTTGTCAAGAACACTTCTTCCCTTAGGAGGAATGTTAAAAACAGAGGTCAGAAAGATAGCGGAAGAAAGAGATTTAATAAATGCAAGAAAGCCTGACAGCCAAGATATTTGTTTTGTTAAGGATGGCGACTATGCGGGGTTTCTGGAAAATATGATGGGTGTTGAATCAAAAAAAGGGAATTTTCTTGACACAAAAGGCAATGTAATCGGCGAGCATAAGGGAATCATACATTATACGGTAGGACAGCGCAAAGGGCTTGGGATTGCATTAGGTAAACCCGCGTATGTAATAAATAAAAATAAAGAATTCAATACAGTTGCAATTGGCAGTGAAGAAGATTTATATTCCAAGAGACTGAGAGCATCTGATTTAAATATGATAGCAGTTGAGAAGCTTACTGCTCCTATGAAGGCAACTGTCAAGACAAGATACAGCCAGAAGGAAGCTTTAGCTGTTCTGCACCCTGAGGGTGAGAATATCATTGTTGAGTTTAATGACAAACAGCGTGCAATAACTCCCGGTCAGGCGGTTGTGTTTTATGACGGTGATATAGTAATCGGCGGAGGGACTATTATTTAATGTCTCTTCCTGTTTCCTTAAGTATTTCAACGTAAAGTATGAGTTCTTCCTTGGAAGTAATGTTCAGTTTCGAATATATATGTTTTGTATGAGTTTTAATGGTATTTATGCTTAGGTATAGATTTTCGGAAATTTCTTTAGCGTTGTATTGCTGAGCATATAAATTGAATACAGACCGCTCTGCAGGAGAGAGAGACCTTATATTTTTCAAAAAGTCATTGAGGATTATTGAATTAGGGTCGATCTCTTTTTCACTGCTTGTTCCTTTGTTTAGAAGAAATTCAATTAATTCATCAATTTCCAATACATTTGTTTTTATCCTTGCTTTTGGGTTGTTTTTAATTATATCAATACCTCTTGCTATGGGAATAATATAGTATTTGCTTAAAATAAATGCGATGATAATACCTATTATCATAAGAATTGTGCTGATATATATGAGCTTTAAATTGGTTTTAACCACAAAACTATTAATATCATCCTGAGGAACCATTAATGCCAAAGCCCATTCGCGGTCGACAAACAGAGACTTTTCAGGGTATAATTTCAATAGTCTATGATATCCAATAAAACTGCTTTCATCATTTTCATAAACATATAGTGATTTTTTCCCCGAAGCAATTTTTAAATCTTGGTTATTGATCAAGCTTCTCGCAAAATATCCTCCCGAAAACAAAGAACCGTCCATTTTCAGCACGTTGTTTTCAACAGGTGCAAAAAGGCAGAAAATTCTGTTGTACATGTTGCTGTCAGGCATATTTGACATTTTAAAAAGCATATAGCTTACATCAAACCCGCATACTCCGAAAACATTCCCTTCGGTATCAATTAGAGGGACGGAGCACATCATTATTTTCTCACTGGTTTCCGGAAATATAAATGCTTCACTCCAATAAAAACGGTTTGATAAGGATTCGCTTTTTTGTGATTTATCCATGTGCAAATGATAATATGGCGCATTTGCTACATTGAATTCCATTCTCCATTGTGAGTGAAGCGGCAGCTCATTTTTGTAAGCAACATCAGCAACACCTCTTAATAAATAAATAGTAGGACTTGAAGAGCTAATTATGTTAGGCTCCATATTTTTAATGTAAATTCCTGCTTTGGAATTTTCAAAATTGAGAAGCTTGTTGTTTACTGTTGCATCTAAAATTATAAAGGCACCGCTGCTCTTGGATCTATGCAAATAAAAGATAACTTGATAAAATGAGTTGGAAACAATCTCCTTTAAAAGTTCCGGATTGGTTTTAAGGTCATTAATACTTAAATTTTTTTCCCGTAAACGTTCTTCTATGCTCATAGAAACAGAGCGGGAAAATCCAACGGCTTCAGCCGCTAAATCATCATAAAGCGCCGTAGTTTTTTTAAAAATAACAGCATGCTCATTTTTTATAAAAATTTCACTTTTTCCTAATCCTGCAATAATATTGCCTGATACAAACAGAATTATCAATACACCCAACAGAATGGTTATGACAAGGATTATGAAAAATAAGAATAATCTAAGGCGCAAAGTGAACTTAATTCTATCTCTGATGACCAAGCTTATCACCTCTGATTGATAAATTCTTCATACCTATTTTCAGTAGCCGCATTATAGGCATCAATTTCATTCATGCTGCTTAACAGGCCAAAATACTCATCCCTGCATTGTACGGCATATTTTTTCATGTTTTTATTGTAACTACCTTGCAGCTCATCAAAATTTTCAATTATTGGGGTGTAAAAGAAAGTATATTGCTCAATCATTTCCCTTGAGGTTTTCAGAAGCTTTCTTACATTGTCATCGTTTATGACATTTTCTTCACTTGCGGTCATTTCAATGGCTTCCTTAGTAACGGGAATATATCCCGTCGAGGATACAAATTTTAAATTTTGCTCCGGATTTGTAAACCATTTAAGAAAAATACCAGCTGCATATTCTTTCTTATCATTGGATTTTATAATGCACATACCTCCGCCCCGTTGAATTGCAATTTTATTTCCGCCGTCAATGACCGGATAGGGTAAAATCAAAAATTCTGCCGGCTCAGTAAGATTGTCATCATATGTGACAATGTCGGAGTAAAACAGTACGCCTGCAGTTGAGCCTATGCTCGCAACAACGTCTCCCGTCTTAATAAGATCTGATCCGTAGCCGTCATATACTGCGACATATCCTTTTACGGAAGGCTTGAAGCAGTAATTCCAAACATCTTTAAACACATGAGAAGATAAATCCAGTTTTTCGCCAACAATGAAATTTTCGCCGGACTGACGGTATATTATTTGTGCAATGTTAAAAAGAGAATCATAGGTTATGAATGACTTGCCGTCGTTTTCAATATCGGGTGTTTGCTTATCCGTCCATATATAGTATTTTTCAGCAGTGTCAAGTATTCCTTTAAAGGTGTATAAATCATTATAGCTAACATCGGTTTCCTTCAGGAATTTGTTAAAAATGGTAGTGTTTAAAAACATAACCTCCGTGGATTTTGCCGTAGGCAACACGTACAGCTTTCCGTCGGGAAGCCTTCCTTCTTCGACAAATTCCGGAATAAATAATGATAATTCTTCCTCGGAAAAATGTTCCTCAATATCCGCCAATAATCCCTTCGAAGCAAGCATGAGTGCAGTATTGGGATACAAGGTCGTAATGTCAGGCAGCTCAGGGGCACCCGGCTCATCATTTACTGCTAATTTCAATTTCTCATGTATAGTTGCCGAGCCTGTCAGCGATGTTACATTTATAATAATTCCTTTTTCCTTTCCCACCGTATCGTTGAATTCATCTATGAGGCTATCCATTGTATTTTTCATCTGACCACCGTAATTATGCCATAAATTCACCGTCACGGGGCTTTTTGCGTCTAAAAGCTCGTCGCCCTTACAGCTTGTTAAAAGAAGGATACAAATTATGCTGAAAGCAATATATTTTTTCATAAAGGCACCTCCTGAAAACGATTTTAATAAATTATACCATATCTATTATTTAGTTCCAAGAAAAATAAATACAAATAACTTTAAATTCACACTAATCTTTTAGCGGAAAATCACCCTTAGGGTGATTACATTTTTAATAAACAATAATATAATTAATAATAAATATATCCACGGGAGGAAATATGAAAAGGATATCTTATATTTTTATAATAATTGCTTTATCGTTAGCATTAAGCGGCTGCGGAGCAAAAGAAAAAATGCAGGAAAAGATAGCTGAGAAGGTAATTGAACATGCTGTAGGAGATTCAAATATGGACATAGATGGGGAAGAAGTAACCATAAAGACTGAAGGAGGAACTTACACATTAGGCGCAACCGAATGGCCTGATACTAAGCTGGCAAGTAAGATTCCTGAGTTTAAAAAGGGGAAAGTAGCAAATGTCATGACGAGTGAAGCATATTTTATTGTAATAGTCGATGAAGTTTCGGAAAAAGACTTTATGGACTATTATGAAAAGGTAAAAGGGGAATTCAACGAGGAGCCTTATGAGACAAAAAGTGATGATTCCATAGCCTATATGGGTAAAAATGGGGAGGAAATAAGCGTAATATTGTCCTACAGCATGGGGGACAGCACGGTATCAATTTCCGCTTCAATGCCGGAAAAACAAGATTGAGGACGGGAATGATATAAAAAAATGGCGTTTATCGCCATTTTTTATCTTATTCAGGTGAAAATTGATCTTTATCAACTCCGCACAACGGGCATACCCAATCATCCGGAAGAGATTCAAACGGAGTTCCGGGTGCTACACCGTTATCCGGATCTCCATCAACCGGATCATATACATAACCGCATGCATCACAAACATATCTTTGCATAGAAACCTCCTTGAAATTTTATGTAACTTATATAATATTTTAAACTAATCTGCTTAAATGTCAACAATAAAATAAAAAGACAATGCCCGCGCAGGTGCGACATTGGTTAACAAGAGGCAGATTATTTACGTTGCCTTACATTTATTGACACATATAATAATTATAGATATAATGGTGTAAACTAAAAGTTATGAGGTAATTATGGCTATTAACAAAGCAGTCAGAGCTGCATTGAAGGCTCTGTCCTACAAAGAATATGACATTAAGGAAAATTTGTATTTACATAGAAATTTTGTGAATTTAAGACGCAAGCATATTTTAAAGCCTTTATATAAAACATTGGATTATAAAATAGGCTCTAAAAATTATAACATTCCTGTTCGTGTATTTTCTCCGGAAAATGAAACGGACTGTCCCGTGCTTTTGTTTTTTCACGGCGGAGGATGGGTGGCAGGAAATATAGACAGCTACAACAAGGTGTGCACAAACATGGCAAGACTCACAAACCATAAGGTTGTGTCTGTCGATTACAGGTTGGCTCCCGAAAATCCCTTTCCTGCCGGCTTGGAGGATTGTTATGCAGCAGCAAAAGCATTTATTACAAACAGGATAATAAATGAAAAGGGAGTCACATTAATCGGTGACAGTGCGGGGGGAAACTTAGCCGCAGCTTTATCACTTTTGGCGCGGGACAGAAAAGAATTTTGTGTTAATAAGCAAATATTGATTTATCCGGCAACATACAATGAGCATACCGATAATTCTCCATTTAAGTCTGTTATAGAAAACGGAACGGATTATTTGCTTACTTCCAAAAGAATAAGTGACTATATGGATTTATATAAATCTAAGGATGACGATATATACAGCCCATATTTTGCACCGCTGTTAGCCGAAGACTTATCGGAACAGCCGAAGACATTAATTATAACTGCAGAATATTGTCCTTTGCGTGATGAAGGTGAAGAATACGGAAGGAAATTGAGAGAAGCGGGTAATTATGCGGAAATATACAGGATAAAGGACTCTCTTCATGGATTTTTTGCACTTCCGCCAAGATTTCCTCAGGTTAAATTATGCTATGAAATAATTAACCGCTTTCTTTGAGAGGTGAAGTAATTGAAAGGTAAAAAGATATCGGAGTGGAGCAAGTTAGACAATGCAGCTAAAATATTTCCTGCCAACAGTAAAAAAAGTGATACAAAAGTATTCAGATTTGCATGTGAATTGTTTGATGCCGTTGACAAGCAGGCTCTTCAGCAGGCTCTGAATATTACATTAGAAGAATTTCCTCTTTACAAATCAATAATAAAGAGCGGATTGTTCTGGCATTATTTTGAAAAAAGCCGTTTTGAAGCAATTGTAACAGAAGAGAATCTTCCTCCTTGCTCAACTCTGTATGATAAAAACAATAAAACATTATTATTCAGGGTAATGTATTACAAAAAAAGAATAAGCTTCGAAGTGTATCATGCTTTGGCTGACGGTGCGGGAGCGCTGCAATTTTTCAAAACATTGATTTTCCGATACATAACCATAAAATATAAGTATGCCTTAAAAGATAAGTCACCTGTCTTGGATATAGAGGCTTCAAAAACGCAAAAAATGGATGACAGCTTCCAGAAATATTACACCGACGCCAAATCCTTTCAGAAAAAAAAGGGTATTAAAGCCTTTAAAATCAAAGGAATGAAAATTCCCGAATACCGTATCAGCGTAATTGAAGGTGTTATCCCTGTTGACAAAATATTACCTAAAGTAAAGGAATACAAATCATCCTTGACTATATTTTTAGCGGCCGTTTTAATGTGCTCAATTAATGAGGAGATTCCCATAAGATTAAAAAAGAAACCTGTTGTTTTAAGCATACCTGTTAACTTGAGGAATTATTATTATTCTCAGACATCACGTAACTTTTTTGGAGTTATAAATGTTGATTATAACTTTTTGAAGGGCGGCAGCGAATTAACTGAAGTAATCGAAGCTTTGAAGAAAAAATTTGAAGAAAATTTAACGCCGCAGCGTTTGGAAAAAAGAATAAATAAATTGGCATCATTGGAGCACAATTTTATTTTGCGAATTATTCCTCTCGCAATAAAAGATATAATTTTAAAAATTGCAAACAGCGTTGTTGACAGAAGTTACACATCGACATTATCCAATGTCGGAGTTATAAATATGCCGGATGATATTAAGCCGTTTATATATTCCTTTGATATATTTGTAAGTACCAATAAACTCCAGGCTTGTGTATGCTCATTTGAAAACCAGCTTAGAATAAGCTTTACTTCCGCATTTATAAGTACGGAAATTCAAAGGCGGTTTTTTAAGACCTTAACCGATATTGGGATACCTGTTATCATTGAGTCAAATATTGTTGACGAAGAACAGGAGGTATAGTAATGAAATATTGCAATAACTGTAATGTGAATGTGACAGGAAAAAGAAAAATCTGTCCCCTTTGCCAGGGACACCTGACAGGCGATAAGTACCAGGATGAGATATTTCCAAGAATTCCATTTGCTTATATTGAGCATAGCAGATTCTTTAAGATGATGCTTTTGATTTCCATAATAGCGGCAGCCGTTACAGTTGCCGTAAATATATTACTTCCTCAGAGGGGAGCATGGTCACTGTTTGTATTGGGAGGTCTCGGCTCGGTATGGGTAAGTATTATTACTGCAATAAACAAGCTTAAAAACATACCCAAAAATATTGTGTATCAGGTTATGACCATATCCGTAATTGTTTTAATATGGGATGTATTAATGGGATGGAGAGGATGGTCCATAAATTATGTAATACCTTTTGTGTGTGTGTTTGCCATGATATCTATGGCAACAATTTCCAAGGTAAGAAAACTTCATATTGAAGATTATATTTTATATATAATAATTGACGGATTGTTTGGAATAATTCCAGTAATATTTATAATATTCGGGTTTTTGGATGTATTGTATCCATCTCTTATTTGCATTGTAACAAGTGTTATTTTCTTGTCGGCAATTATAATTTTTGAAGATAAAAGATTAATAGCCGAAATAAGAAGAAGGATGCATGTGTGATAGGAATGGGGACACACCTCTATATAAAAGGAAGGGGGACACACCTCTATTATAGGGAAAGTCTTTGCGGGCAAGAGGAATGTCCCCGAATAGGGTCTCTGCTGGAAAGAGGAATGTCCCCGAATAGGGTCTCTGCTGGAAAGAGGAATGTCCCCGAATAGGGTCTCTGTGGGAAAGAGGAATGCCAATAGTAAGCTATGCTTCTTTTGTTTTTTTGTTTATTAATGTAATCATTGCAAGGCATGCAATCATTGCTGCGGGTGATACGTAGAAAGCTGCATAAGCTCCGGCAAAATCATTTAATACACCGGTAATGTTAAAGATTACCATATATAAAATATTTGCCATTGTTGTTATAAGTCCGATGGCAAATGAGGTACTTTCTTTAAAGATTGAATTTGTTATAACCATAATTGTGGGGAAAACAATGGACATAAAAAATCCCGAAGCCGCTATAATCAAAAGGCCCTTGTCCCTTAATAAAAGACCAGCCAATAAGCAGAGAGAACCTGAAAATAAAAATATCTGAAGCCCCTTCACGTTTCCGGTCCTTTTGAGAATGAAACCCCCAATCAGCCTTCCCAATGCAAACAAAAGATAATATACGGTCACATATTTAGCCGCAGCAGCAGGATTAAATCCGTAAGTATTTCTTATGTAGCTTATAAACCAGGTGTATATAACGGATTCGCTTATAAATGCAAATGTTACGGCAGCTATAAACAAATATATAATCGGATTTCTATATAATTCTTTTCTTTTTTCTTCCCTGTTGATGTTAACCTTTATTCCGGGAACCTTTACTAACAGGGTAAGTATTACGGATATTGCAAAGAAAGCACCGAGATAAAGATAAATTCTTCTCCAATGCAAGCCTGCAGCAAGCAAACTGCCGTATGCGCCTTGTCCCGTAAAGCTTCCCAATCCATACATAAAATGTGTTATATTCATTAATATTGATTCAAAACCTATGGATAAAACCGGTACCATCGAATCAATCGTAACTGCACATAAGGATCTTCCGATTCCAAATATAAGATTGAAAAGCCCCAGTAAAAAAATGCTGGAGGCAAAGGGTGCTATCAGCACGGCTACAGTTGATATTACAACTCCTAAAAATAAAACAAACTTATGCCCGTGTTTTTCACAAAGATATCCTCCAAAGAAGCTTCCTATAATGCAGCCTATTGTATTGAAGGTAAGCACTAAACTCATTTCAGTGCTATTAATTTTGAATTCTTCTATAAAAAACGGAATAAAATTCCCTCTTGAGCTTTCAAAAATTGCTATTATAAAATATATGTAAAATATAGTAATTATTAAAAATAAGTTATTTGGCTTAAGTTTCAATGGACAACTCCTGGATTATGATAATGATTATACTATCATAAAAAAAATATATAGTAAAGCATTGACTTAGCACAACGAGAATTATAGAATTAAATGATATAAGAGAGGATGATACCATGTTCAGACAAAACAGATATGAAACAGACAGATTGTATTTAAGAATTCTCAAGCCGAATTACGCTCGTGAGGTTTTGGAATATTACAAAAGAAATCATAATTTTTTAAATGAATGGGAGCCGAAAAGGCCTAAGGACTTTTATACACTATCATATCAAAAAAGGCAGCTCAGCTATGAATACAACATGTTTAAAAACAGAAGGTCAGTGAGATTTTGGATTTTTAAAAAGGAAGATAATAAGCTGATAGGTAATATATGCTTCAGCAATATAATTATGGGAAACTTTAAATCTTGTTTCATGGGCTACAAATTAGATAAGGATGAAATTAATAAGGGATATATGACGGAAGCGATTAAGGAAGCAGTACAAATTATATTTGAAGATTTCGGCCTGCATAGAATTGAAGTTAATGTAGTGCCAAGAAATGAAAGATCTCTGAAGGTAATGAAAAAATTGGATTTTGAACAGGAAGGGTATTCAAAACGATATCTGGAAATTAACGGAAAGTGGGAGGATCACGTACATTTCGCCGTGTATTCAGACTTTAAGTAAATTAATCGTTGAAAGTAATAAGCAGTTGTTATAATATAGGATAGAGGTGATTTTATGGCATTGACTGAACTATCATGCAAGGATTTTACGTTTGAACTGTCTTCGAAAAAGCCTGTCCCCGGAGGCGGAGGATCCGCAGCATTGGCAGGTTCATTGGGAGTTGCTCTCAATATGATGGTTGCAAACTTTTCAAAGGGAAAGAAAAAATTCATTCAATTTGAAAAACAACATGAGGATATTTTAACTAAGGGTGAAAAGTTAAGGATAGAATTATTAAATTTAGTGGAAAAGGATGCAATTAGCTTCGAGCCTTTGTCAAAGGCATATATTTTGCCTTCTGCAACGGAAGAAGATAAAATCATTAAAGAAAAGGAAATGCAAAAGTGTCTTAAGGATGCATGCAGTGCTCCGGTTGAAACAATGGTGCTTGTTTTTGAAGGAATTAATCTTCATGAGGAATTGACGGATATAGCATCCGTAACAATCATAAGCGATATAGGTGTTGGTGTCCAGCTGTTAAAAGCAGCCTTAAACAGTGCATACTTAAATGTAATTATAAATGTAAATTCCATAAAGGATGATGAGTATGTCAATAACATAAAGAGACGAGCAGAAAATCTATTAATTGACGGAAATAAAAAAGCCGACGAAATATGGAATAGAGTTTTGAAAATATTGGAAGGTTAAGGGGGTCTCATGGGACATCTTTTAAAGGGAAAGGCTGTTGCAGATAATATTTCTGCAAGGGTAAAAAGTGAAGTTGAAGAATTAAGGAGAAATAATATTGCTCCAAAGCTTAAAATTGTTCGCGTAGGTGAAAAGGAAGATGATTTAGCCTATGAAAGAGCAGCAGTAAAAAGAATGAGCAGCTTAGATATTGACTGTGAGGTTTTGTCGCTGCCTGCAGATATAGACAGGGACACATTTGTAAATGAACTTAAAAATGTTGTAAACGACAAAAGCGTCCATGGCATTTTGCTTTTCAGACCTCTCCCGGAGCAAATAAATGAAGATGAGATCAAATTTATTATTTGTCCCGAGAAAGACATTGATTGCTTTAATCCGATAAATGTTGCTAAACTGTTAGAGGGAGACGACACGGGATTTCCGCCTTGTACAGCAAGAGCGGCTTTGGAAATGCTGAAGTTTTACAATATCGATATTAAGGGCAAGGAAACGGTGGTTGTCGGAAGGTCTATGGTGGTTGGAAAGCCTCTGTTCATGATGCTTCTTAAGGAAAACTCAACAGTGACAATATGCCATTCAAAGACAATAGATTTGCCTGAAGTAACAAGGAGGGCAGATATATTAATAGCAGCAATCGGGAAGTCCCGTATGATTACAAAGGAGTATATCAAGGAAAATGCGACTGTAATTGATGTCGGCATCAATGCAGATAATGAAGGTAAAATTACCGGAGATGTGGATACGGATGACTGTATAGAAAAAGCGGGTTTCGTAACTCCCGTGCCTGCAGGAGTAGGTTCGGTTACAACCGCCATATTGGCAGACCATGTAGTGAAAGCATGCAAAAATGCGTTAATAAAATAAAAATAGAGGTGGTAAAAATGAAATTTATAGACTTGAGAAGCGATACTGTTACAATGCCCACTGATGAAATGAGACAAGCGATTGCAAACGCAGAAGTTGGAGATGATGTTTACCGGGATGACCCAACGGTTAACAAGTTAGAAAAGCTTGCCGCCGAAAAGGTAGGCAAGGAAGCTGCATTGTTTGTGCCCAGCGGTACGTTCGGAAATCAATTGGCAATTATTACACATACAAAAAGAGGTCAGGAAGTAATAGTCGGAAAAAATAATCATATTGTACTTCATGAAGTAGGGGCTTCGGCAGTTATAGCGGGAGTTCAGCTAAGAACCTTGGAAACAGCAAACGGAATTATGTCTCCCAAGGACGTTTTAAATGCCATAAGACCGGATGATATTCACGAGCCGGAAACAGGTCTTATATGTGTTGAAAATGCTCATGGATGCGGAGCGGTTGTTCCTCTTGACATATTAAAGGAAATAAAAGAAATTGCGGAAGGTCATTCAATTCCGGTACACATGGACGGAGCAAGAATTTTCAATGCCGCAGTGTCATTAGGTGTAGATGCAAAGGAAATTGCCTCATGCTGCGATTCTGTGATGTTCTGCTTGTCAAAGGGATTAGCTGCGCCGGCAGGTTCAATGCTTGCAGGAAGCAAGGAGTTTATAAACGGGGCAAGAAAATACAGAAAGCTCATGGGCGGCGGTATGAGGCAAATAGGAATATTGGCTGCAGCAGGAATTATAGCACTGGAAAAAATGACGGACAGACTTCATGATGACCATGAAAATGCAAAATATTTAGCTGACGAGCTTTCAAAGTTTCCAGGCGTCAGTGTAATGAGAGACAGACTGGATATCGATATGGTATTTTTCCAAATGGGAGAAGATATAATAAAGGAAAGTGTACTAATTGAAAAACTGTATGAAAAAAATATAAAAATAAACGGGGTTGAAGCCGGAGAATATCGTTTTGTAACACATATAGGAGTAACTAAAGAAGATATTGATTATGTTATAGGCTGTATGAAAGAGCTGATGTAAAAACCGGTGCAAGTACTGATGCAAGACCAAAAGGGGCATAGTCCTCTTTTTTTATTTGTGGTTGATTATTATGATAATATGTGATAAATTATTCGTTAAAAGGTAGGGGAGAGATCATGGACAACAATACATTCATAAAAATGTACGGCGAATATTTAAGAGATGAATCCAGACTGGTTGGAAATGCCGAAAGCATAGTATTTCCTAAGTCTGAAGCTGAGATAATTTCAAGCGTTAAGGAAATGTCCCGTAAAAATATTCAAATTACAACTCAGGGAGCAAGGACGGGTCTTGCTGCTTCTGCCGTTCCTTACAAGGGACACATAATAAACTTAAGTAAAATGAATAAAGTTACAGGCGCAAGATATGATGAAAAAATGGACAGATTTTTTATTACAGTCCAGCCGGGAGTGCTGCTGTCCGAGTTAAGAAAATATATATCCAATAAATCATTTAATGCAAATGATTGGGATGAACAGTCGGTAAATGCATTAAAATACATGGAAAAAAATCAGTGGTTTTATTCAACAGACCCTACCGAAACCTCCGCATCAATGGGAGGCATAGCTTCCTGCAATGCTTCCGGAGCCAAGAGCTACAGATACGGTTCAGCCCGGGACCACATTACAGGATTAAGGGTTGTTTTGGCTGACGGGGATGTTTTAGACATTAAAAGAGGACAGTATATTGCCGGCGGGGACAGTAAATTCAGACTTGTGACAGAGGGCGGGCGAGAAATTAAAGGACAGCTTCCCAAATACAAAATGCCTGATGTAAAGAAAAATACTTCCGGTTATTACAATATGCCGGAAATGGACATGATTGACTTGTTCATAGGCTCTGACGGAACCTTGGGGATTATCAGCGAAATTGAAGTTGAGCTGAACAAAGCTCAGAAAGCTGATTGGGGAGCTACAATATTCATGCCTGATGAGGATAAGTCTGTTGACTTGGTGCGAGCCATCAGACATGAAATAACCGTAGATAATATAAATCTTAAGCTTAATCCTTCCGCCATAGAGTTTTTCTCACATAACGCTTTATGCATGCTCAGAGAGCAGCAAAAAACAAATGCCGCATTTTCAAATATTCAGGAAATTAAAGAAAGCTATCATACAGCAGTTTATATTGAGGTAGAAAGTGACTCGGACGATGTGGTGTGGACAGAAATTGAGAAGCTTGGTGATGTTATTAACGGATTAGGCGGAGATGAAGATGATAGTTGGGTGGCATATAATCCTGCTAATCTTGAGAAGCTTCATTACTTCAGACATGCATGCCCCGAATGCGTAAACATGCAAATTGACAATATTAAAAAGACAGACAGCAGAATTACAAAATTAGGTACAGATATGTCGGTGCCGGATAATAAATTAAAAGCTGCAATGAAGATGTATAATGAAGGTATTGGAGAAAACCATCTGACAGCGGTTATTTTCGGGCATATAGGCAACAACCATCTTCATGTAAATATAATACCTCAAAATATGTATGAATATGAAAAGGGGAAGTCTCTTTTCCTAATTTGGGCGGAAAAAATAGCTGCCATGGGTGGCGCTGTTTCTGCCGAGCACGGTGTTGGCAAGTTAAAAGTGCCATTTCTGAAGAAAATGTATAATGAAGAAGAATTAAATGAAATGAGAAAATTAAAGAAGTTATTCGACCCTGCTCAGATTTTTAACAGAGGAACTATTTTTGAATTTGAGGAGGATGGGAAATGAGAATTATTGTATGTATTAAGCAGGTACCGGGAACGAATGAAGTTAAAATAGACACGGCAACCAATACAATTATAAGAGAAAATGTTCCTGCCATAATAAATCCATTTGATACGTATGCCATAGAAGAGGCTGTGCGTATCAAGGAAAGAGCAGGAGCTGAAGTTTTCGGCTTAAGCATGGGTATACCTGCCGCATCGGAAATGCTTAAAGAGGCAATATCATTAGGCATTGACAAAGGTGTTCTTATGACTGACCGTAAGTTTGCGGGTGCCGATACATTAGCCACATCCTATGCCCTAAGCAGAGGAATTGAAAAAATAGGGGAATATGATTTGATTATTTGCGGCAAGCAGGCAACAGACGGGGATACTGCACAAGTCGGACCGAGCCTTGCAAGAACATTGGGGATTGCTTATGCCACCGATATCAGCAAAATCATAGAAATTAAGTCCAATAAAATGTGCTGTCTGAAGATTACCGATGACGGTTATGAAGAAATTGAAATAAATCTGCCGGCACTTATTACCGTTGTAAAAGAAATCAATATGCCAGGGCTTCCGTCGATTAAAAGCATGAAGAAAGCCAAAAATTCAAAGATTGAAATTTTGACATTTGAAGATATTAATGCCGATGAGGACAGATTAGGGCTTAAGGGCTCGCCGACACAGGTAAGAAAAACATTTGTGCCTGTTCATGAGGCAAATAATGAAATGATTGAAGGTACACTTGAGGAAAAGACAGAAAAACTATCGGATATATTATTGAAGTTAAGAACGGAAGTGAAGTAATGGCAAACATAGATATTATTAAGGATAAATGTGTGGGCTGTAAAAGGTGTGCAGGCGCATGTCCTTTTGGAGCTATAGAGATAGTTGAAAAAAAAGCAACGATAAAGGACACATGCACATTATGCGGATCTTGTGTTGAAAGCTGTAAGTTTGATGCAATAAATTTTGAAAGAGATCAAGTTGCTGAAAAGATTGATTTAAGCGAATATAAAGGGATATGGGTATTTGCCGAGCAAAGATACGGTAGATTAAAAACAGTTTCTTTGGAGCTTCTGGGAAAAGCAAAGGAATTATCAGCCGTTCTTAATGTTTCGGTTACGGCAATTTTATTGGGAAACGGGATTCATAATCTTGCGGATAAATTAATCGCCTATGGTGCGGATGAGGTTCTTGTGATGGACGAAGACGGGCTCAATGATTTCAATGACCACATTTACGGTGAAGCAATTATAGATTTGATAAAGGAATATAAGCCGGAAATAGTTTTAGTGGGGGCTACATCCAAGGGGCGCTCCTTGGCTCCTCATATTTCTTCCGCTTTGAAAACCGGGCTTACAGCCGACTGTACTGAATTAAGTATTGATTTGGAGTCTAAGCTATTAGTACAAACAAGACCTGCCTTCGGGGGAAATTTAATGGCGGAAATAATATGTCCCGATAACCGCCCTCAGATGTCAACAGTAAGACCTAAGGTTTTTAAACCCTTGGAGCCTGATTATAACAGAAAAGGGAAAATCACAAAAATATGCAAACGACCTGTAGAAGGTTTGGTAAAATTAGTCGGAAATATAGACAATGCGGAAGGAGTCGGCTTGTCTGACGCAGAAATAATTGTGAGCGTTGGAAGAGGTATGGGAAGTGCGAAGAATATACGGCTTGCTAAGGAATTGGCGGATGTACTTGGGGGCGCTTTGGGTTCTTCCAGACCGGTTGTTGATATGGGCTGGATGCCATACAGTCAGCAGGTAGGACAAACAGGGAAGACGGTGGCTCCCAAAATATATATAGCATGCGGCATATCGGGAGCAATTCAGCACCTTGCAGGTCTTGCGGATATTGATACTATCGTAGCAATCAATCAGGATCCGGATGCCCCCATATTCAAGGTGGCTGATTACGGCATAGTCGGAGATGTAAATGAAATTCTTCCGGCGGTGATTGAGAAAATAAAACAAGCAAAAATCACTTAAAGATTATAATTTCTTTAAGTGATTTTTTTATATCGCAGTTCATAAAATTTATTTAAAAATATTTGATTTTTTGCCTTTCACAGCTTTATTTTTCTGTATTAAATTTTAAATCCCAAACAGAATAAACAAACAG
>ENA-UOOE01000734-UOOE01000734.1-fermentation-metagenome-genome-assembly--contig:-NODE-734-length-30493-cov-116.853440_pt1 | contig 30493 bp, 40 predicted proteins | sample MGYA00245776_ERZ724021 | MGnify/ENA primary metagenome ERZ724021 (study PRJEB28704, sample SAMN03018321) | fermentation metagenome | biome: anthropogenic terrestrial biome; feature: soil... | reverse complement strand
TTTCGGGTGAAATTGTCAAGGCTGTAAGTGCCTATCGGCTGGAAGTTGTTAGTCATTCCTTCGTTTCGTTTACCTTTGGATACTGTTATCATTGTCTTGCCCCCTGCTGTGGAACAGATTGCTGAGGATATTGCTGCTTTGGAGCCCCTAGACCCCAGAATTTAGGCTTTTTGCTGTCTTCAGTTCTGTTAGTGATTGAGATTCCGTTTTTGGTTTCATATACGCCTTCGACTTCTTCGGCTCCTCTTATTTTGAGAGCGTTGTCTTTTGTGAGTGTGATTACGTATTTTTTGCCTTTTATGCGGGATATTGCGACTTTAATCCATCCAGGATATCCGGCACAGGTTAGCATCATGAGAATTCCGATTATGAGGGTTTCTCCGTATACCCACATTTTTAGAGTGTCTGCTGATACGATCATTTACGCCCCTCCGCTGTGAGAAGGAGATGTTAAGAGAGAACTGTCAAACAGTACCCACCCTATGAAAACTCCCAAAATGAAGCCTAATGGAATGATGGTTATAGCACTTGGAGAAAGTGAAATTCCTATTACAGCGAGTAGAAAAACAACGATATCTTCTTGAAAGGTCATTTACTGTCTTGCCCCCTGTTGTGGTACGGATTGTGGAGGATATTGCTGCTTTGGAGCCCCTAGACCCCAGAATTTAGGCTTTTTGCTGTCTTCAGTTCTGTTTGTGATAGAATGTTCTGCTGTTGTTGCTCTCTTGAGGAGAAAACCGTCTCTTCCGAGGCTTTCCAGGCATTTTGTTATGATTATTGCTTGGCCTGCTCCTCTTACGTCCATTTGCCTGAGTTCATGATCTCTTTGAGAGGACATTGATCTTAGTTCACTGATTCTTAGCAGGTCTTCTATGTCCTGGATTTCGTTGTGAGAAAGGTTGCTGAAAGCAAGTTGTTTGTTCAGAGCGCCCCAATTTTTGAGGAGTTCTTCGGCTGGAATGCCGTTAGGGGTCCCTGCGTAGGAGATTACGTCCATTGCCTGAAGCTGGGTTTTGGATTTGTCTATTGGGTCGGACATTGTGTGTTCGACCTCCGTGATCTGTTGGATTCGTAGAGGCTTGTTAGAATTGCGAGAGAGAGTATAAGGAACTCTATTAAGCCCCATATTGTAAGAATTAGGTGAGTTTCTGACATTTTCACGCCTCTTGATACTCTGTTTTAGCTGGTTTTTTGGTGAGGTGGAGTATTGCCCAGAGGGAATAGCACATTATTGTGATCTGGAGGGTTGTGGGGGAGTTAGTGCCTGCATAGAACCCCGCTCCCATGTTTCCAAGTATTAAAAGACAAATTTCTAGATATGACAGATTTACCATATTTACCCCCAAAAATTATTCAGAGTTTGAAGAATTGTATGTTTCGCGGTAAATCAGGCTCTTTATAACCCCAATTGATAAGGAAAGTAACGCCATTCCTTCATTTATCAGAGAAATTGAAATGTCGTATGTTGAGCCTGTGTGCTGTACTATTTCCCCGCTTGTTTCGTTGAAAAAAACGTCTGTATAGGTGATGTCATAGGACGCTATAGATAGAGCGAGAAATAGAGCCATTGCGAGGAAAACAAGTAAGCCCCGCCATTCTCCAGCTTCGAGAGAATAGAAAAAGATTAGGAAAGCAGCTATTTCAAAAAATATGAAAAAAGTAGAGTCCATTTGTGGACTCACCCCCTTTTGTTTAGCTGTCCCTGGTAAGTCCCATGAGCATACCAAGAAGGACTATGAAAACGGCAACGTAAGGAATCATCCCAAAAAGGTCTATTGATCCCCAGCCGGTTGTTTTGATGTTGTTGAAGCTGGCGGTTGCATTTGCGTCATTGAGGGAGCTGATTTTTTCTTCGGTCTGTCCCTGAAGAGTACCAAAAAGCAGAGCACAGAGCATAAGAGTGACCAGCAGGACGAGTATGCTTATGGCACTTCCCGCCATCGAAGCACCTTCATGTTTGGAAAGGGCTTTGAGCTGGGCTTTCCCGACTGCGATATAGCCGCGTGCATAGCAATCGTTGAGGTATTTGCAGATTTTATCATTAATACTCATTGTTAGAGCACCCCCTATACTATAGGTAGTTGTATATAGTATATAATAATTACTATAGTTGATGTAGAAAAACATGTTATGTTCTGTTTTATATGAGGGGTTATATATGAGTGCTTTTAAATATGTAGATGGAAACAAATCTATTGGTTTTGTGTATCCTTTTCAGGATTTGCTTGTTTCTATGACTGAGGCTTTGCAGAATCAGGAATATACGGCCTATATAGACCTTGTTTCGCATCTTAGAAACATGTCAATTCTTGCGTTTGACAAGAAAGATATAGAGAGTCTTGAAAAAATAGACGAGCTTGTTATTAGGATTAAAAAACATGTTGATATGAGCCTGAGGCAGAAAGTAAATAGTTCTGAGCTGTACCAGGTTGAGACTGTGAATTCTGCCTACTTGAAAGGGGTAGAATTGAAGATTTTTTGTGAGTATCGCTTTTCTTACGTGATTGAGAGAATTTGTATTTATGCGCTCAGGAAGACGATTTTTAGGGACCAGATCCCAGAGGCTCAACAGTCGGTATTTTATGAGGCTTCCCGAGACATTAGCCTGACTCTTGAGAGGGTTAATAGTGTCCTGGCCGAAAATGAGATAAAACCGTATGAGGTGAGGGCATGAGCGAAGATATAGAGAAAAGTGTGCAGTTTAATTGGTATTGGTATTTTATTGATATTGCGAAAAGGGCTTTTCTGTATAATAATTCTTCTTTTATTTCGGCTATTGGGAAGCGGAGAAGCGGGAAAAGTGTGTTTACCCTTGGGGCTGCTTGTGCTGTGGACCCTGACTTTTCAGAGGAACAAATCTGTTTTGGGTTGAAGGAGCTTAAGGAACAGCTTAATGAAAAGACCCAGACTTCTATTATTTGGGAGGAGGCCGGAGCTTCTGCTTATGCCAGGGATTTTATGGACGAGAGGAATAAGCTGATTGTTAAGACTTTACAAGTCTACGGATACCGAAAAATTGCTCTTTTTGGGAATTTTCAGCACCTTAAATTCTTAGATGGTGATGTCCGCCTCCAGCTTGATTGTTTTTTTAAAATGAAGGCTTTTAATGAGTTTACGCCTGATGGACAGCCTTTTACTCGCACTTATGCGTACCCTTATGCAATTATTACAGATTGGATTCAGGAACCTCTAATTGCCCCTTATAAGGTTGAAAAAGACGGTGTTTTTATGCCTATTGGGTCTATTCCGATTCCTGATATGGAGGTTTTTTTTGAAGTTTGTGGCGTGAGTAAAAGTCTGTATAAAAATTACTTGAAGAAGAAAGATGAGTATTTTACAGAGATAGGAGAGGAAGAGATAGAAGAGAAGGATGAAATGTTTTCTAAGCGAGAGCTGAAGACGTTAACGAGAGTTAACCAGGCTTATATTTCTCTTGCTTCCAGGCTTATAGAGGATAAGGTTACTAAGACTAAGATAGCTGAGTTCTCGGGAATTCCTGTAAGTACTTTGAATGTTTGGTTAGGGAAGAGTGAGGATGCTGACGAGTGGGTGAAAAGGATTTTAGAACCATAAACAACGACAACCAATTTTTTACCTTATGGTTAATACTAAAACCAAAATTCCTTTCCGGGCCAAGAAGGGCCTTGACTTCCTCCCTTTTTTTTGTTGTTGATTTGGCTCTGGCGTTGGCCTGAAGAGTATTTAAAGCGTTTAAAAAGGGATTGAAAAAAGAATGAAAAAAAGAAAGAAAGTTAGGGACATCTGAAAGATGTTTTCCCCCTTTATGAATTTCTAAATATTGTGCAGTTAAAGACTAATTCAAATTCTTGTAATGATTGTTCTGATAGAACACACGAATTTTTAGGTATTGTGATTAATGGAGTGAGTTCTCTTTGTAAATACATGAATGATTCTGTTATGAAGTCATGTGTATTGTATTTTGTGAATATTATTTCTATTATTAGGCATTCTGTATCTGGTTTTATTTTCCGCTTTATATCATTCCTTATTTGTTGATAGTATTTGCCTGTTACTTTATCAGGGTCTACCTTTCTTGTTATTTTTTGTAGTTTTATATCTTCTAGTAATTGCTGCATGTGGAATCCCCCTGAAAAATGAAAAAATGTTTTTAGCCGAGGCTTAGAACCTTTGCGAGTTCTGCGCTTCTGCGTCCTGTTCTTGTTTGATTATATGGTTTGTTGACGGGTTGATTCCTGCGAGGCTGTAGTCTGGGAAGATATACGATATCATGTACTAAGCCGCAGGAAGGGCAGGTTATTGTTTTTTGATCTGCGTTTACGTCAAGGGGTTGAAAACATTCTGAGCATTCGCTTCTTATTAACATGGTATCGCCATCTGTGGCTTTTGTTTTTCTTCCTGTGTGAAGGCTGTTAATGCCCATGTTCCCGAGAGTTCCCTTTGGAGAGTGAAGCAGTAAGATCCGTCTTTTGTGGCTACTACGTAGGAGTAGGTAGCCCCTACTCTATAAGATTCTGGAACCTGGTCTTTGATGAAGATTGATTCGGCTCTTTCGGCTGCTTCGGCTAGCTGTTGATATAGTATTAATCCGCCTGTCCTGGCGAGTGTTGAGGAAATGATACCTGCGTATGTGTCAGATATTGGTAGTTTCATAAGTGACCCCCCACTGATGAAATTAATATATTAGATGCTTCTGTTTTGCGTTTGCGTGCCTTTTGGTGTGTATTCTTCGTGTCTCCTCTTCTTCTGGTTCGTAAGAGGGACCGCCGTACATTGCGTCAATTTGAGCAAAGATTCTTCCTTTGCATCGAGCTGTCATGTTAGATACTCCCATTTGGCACAGCCCATGTGAGGGCTAGCAATAAAATAAGCAACCCTGCAAGAATTGAAGAGAAGTTTACAAATTCGTCTAGATCCATGTCAAACATTGCCAGTAGATCAAACATAGATTTTTTCCCCCTTTTATCCCCTGTTTACCCCATCATTAAACGTGATTTTGTTTCTTCGGATAGTTCGTTTCCTTTGAAGAGCTGTTTTGAGAGATAGAATTCTTCTCCTACCTGTAAGACTGGAGCTTCAAGCGTGAATATTCCATTGAATTTTAATTCTGTTTGTCCTTCTGGGCTTTGCATGTCTATTACCTGGAAGGTTATACCTTGAGCCTGCAGGAAGGTTTTCAGTTTTCTGCATTTTGGACAGACTTCTGTTGTATAGAGCTTGATCTCTGTTTTCAGGTTATGACCTCCCCCTTCGAGTGTTGAGAGCATGCCTATTAAAGTGAGTCTTTCCTTTGTGAGAAGTACATAAGATGGACAGGCTAAAGCCCTGTGTATTAGGTCGAGTAATAATGTTTTTTCGTCTACATTTATTGTGAAAGCTTTATACAGTCCAGGTGTTTGAATCGCTTTCATTTCATATCTCCACCCTACCAGGAATTTAATTTGAGTCTTGATGTTCAGAGGTTAGAAAAAACCCCATGCCGATAACTGCTTTTTGATGTCTCTTGTTTCATCATCTGAGAAACATAAGCCTTGATAGTGCCTCATGCTTGTTAGTGAGTCATGCCCCTGTCTTAAACATACTGTGGATTCTACTACCCCGGAGGTTATGAGCCAGGATTCGATTGTTTTACGGGTTGTTTTTGCAGAGATCCCATAGGGGTTTATGCCTGCTAATTGAGCCCACCTTTGAAGGTCCTTATTCCAGGTTGTTTCTAATGGAGGCTTGCGAGCTTCCCAGAAGTCCTTAAGCATGTAATTAAACATTGAGGGCAACGGGTGAATAGTTCTTTCTAACTGTCTTCTTTTGTGCTTTCTTTGCGCCTCTTCTGGTAAGTGAATTATGTTTCTTTTTTCGTTGTACCATTCTTTGTGATCGTGGAGCCTGAGTGTTTCAGCATACCTCATGCCTGTTATCATTAAGATATCAAGTATGGTTTTATGCTGATCCTTAGGAATTGCAGCCCTGAGGGATTCATACTCCTTTGGAGTAAGAATCCTTACATCTTTGATGTAAAAGTGTAAGGCATCGTTGTCTTTGGTATAGTTGGACTTAGGGTAGTTTTTCAGACTATCACCATGGTATACTATGCACACGTTATATTTAAACCTGTGTATTTACTTTGTTTTTAGGTTTATTTTTGTAGGGAATTAGAGAATATTTTGTAAAATGCATAGGTTTTACAGTAAAACCTGTGCCTGCGGCTAAAGGGTAGTAAGTAGAAAGCCCCCTGTGATAGGGAGCATGAAAGGATAATTTTTAATGTCTTTCCTTCCGGCCTTACTGCATAGGGTGAGAAGGTAAGCTATGGAGAGTATCCAAAGGGCTTTGGTTGGATAGAGAAGAGAGAGGGCTATTAGTGCTTTGACATCTCCGCCCCCTAGCTTTCCGGCTCTGAATAGGAAGCTTGTTATTAGGCTCATGCTTGCCCAGGATAAGCCCACTGTGAGAAGGTATAGAGTACCCTGGTGTAATCCTTCATACCCTGCAAAAATAAGGGCTGTAATGAGCCAGGAGAAGGTTATTTTGTTGGGAACTTTCCGGCTTTTAAGGTCTGTGTAACAGGCTATGAGTAAAAAGGAAAGAGTGATAATGATTTTAATTGTCATTGTCTTCCTCTTCGGTTTCTTCTTCGTCTGGTTTTTCTTCGTGGTCCTGTTCTCTGGGAATTGCTGCGCCTGCTGTGATACCCGCTTCCCGGAACCATTGTGCTTTTTTTGCTTGGTATTCCTTAGATCTGAAGTACGGGCTCATGCATGGGGAGGTATGGGAGGAGCCTGCAGGAAAGTGATAAGCCTCTTTTCCAGGATATTTCATTTTTGTGTTATAGGGCTCTTTTTTTGCGGGCTCTGTGTTGGATTTAAGCCGGCTTGCCAGGTTAAAGCCTCCTGGATTGTTTAACTAGGTCTTGTTTCCAGATGTCGGCTTCTGAGGGTATAGGCTCCCTGCGCTTGTGTTTCAGTATTGGATCTTCTTCTAGTGATCTTACGGGCTTTGCCTGGAATATGATTACCCTTTCTGCCTGTGTTAGGCTGTCTCTTAGGGATGTCATGTTATAGCCCCCTGGAAGATTTGAGGTAGGCTTTCGTGATCTGGCTAGCTGTTGAGAAGGAGAGATCCGGCTTTTCTGGTATTATGGCTTTTTCTTTCTTGGGCTTGTTGGGCTTTTCTGTGGCTAGCTTGCGCGAGAATAGGCTTATGCTGTCCTTCCTGCGGGATGATCTGAAGCCGGTTAGGACTGATAGTACGCCCTTGAGGAAATAACGGCTTGTAGGGCTTCGGATTGGCTCGGCTTTTTTTGTTTTTTCTGAGAGTGTGCCTGAGCATGTCCAGTTTCGTATTCCTGTAGCCCAGTATAAGGCCCCATGTTGGGGACTCATTGATTTTTCGAGGTAGCCCTGTAGATAGTCACCTACGGTTTTGCCTGCAGCTTCTCGAGGGCAAGACCTGGACCATTGCCAGCCATATACCGGGTCGTTCTTTACTGTGTGAATGTCCAGGATAGGCCCGCCTCCGTATTTCATCCAGGCGTATTGTATTACGGATTTGTGCAGTAGCCAGTTTATTCCGACTATCAGGACGTGATAGTGCAACATTCCGTTTTTTTGAAATTCTGCGACCTTGATCCATTCGGCACGCTTCGGCAGGCATCGGCCAAGAAACTTCGAGAATTTTCCCCAAGCTGTTTGGGTTTTTTTGTTTATTTGCCAGAGGGAACCGCCTTTAGGGTTTGAGGTGAGAGTTAAGAAGACTCCTTTTACGTGCCTTCTGCTTGCTTTTTTATAGGCTGCTCTGAATCCGTCTAGGTTTTGTTTCTGCCTGGCTGGAGAGGTGAAGCGGGTTTGATAGTTTATTATAATGTCTTGAGCAAATACCGGGTTGTTATCTGGAGCGCGAGTTAAGACGATTTTTTCAAGCTTTACGCGCTCACAATACGCTTTGAAAAGCTTATCTATGTCGTCTTTTGCGGAATTGAGGTATACAAATTCTTTATTTTCTTTGTTATAGTAGCAGAATTTATTTACCCTGTTTAATATTAATGCAGCTTCGGTTTTCTCCGGGCAGGTTCGTTTCAACCCTTCTAATTTTTTATAGGTCTTGCTGCTGTCGGTTTTGGTCTGTGGTGAGCTTTGCTCTCGACGTATCAAGTCTAGCGAAGAGTTAGAAAAAAATAAGGGGTTTGTTCGTATCCAGATTAACCCCGATGCTTTTTCTATATAGAATATGGTTTTTGCTATTTGAGTCTTGAAAAAGTTGTGAAGGCTCATCATGCCTTTTTTGCCTTCTAAGAGGAGTTTTGCTGCTATTTGTGGAATAGTCTTAGGACTATCTAAGCAGAATTCTTGGATAGTCTTCTGATGAGCAAGTGAGATAGACATAGACAGGAGAACCCCCTAATTTTTGGTTTGGAAAAAAAGTTAGTAAGTAAACTTTCCGGCTCTCTTTGATTCGGAAGTTCGCCTGTGGTCCGTAAAAGACATAAAATGAGTAAGGGAGGATTGCCCGCCCTCCCCTAATTCCTGGCCTGTTTTGAGTTTTTGTTCGGCTTCGGCTTGGTGCTTTTTGTAGCATGTGGCTCCGTAGCCTATGGCCTGGGCTTTTGCGTTTTTGATTGAGCGCCCGCACCTTTTGCAGCGTGAGAAAATGAGAGAGGATTCAGACATTTTAGACCTCCGCCCCGCTCATTAAGAAGAGATAAAATTTCTCTGGGTCATCGAAGGTTTTATCGAGTGAGTAGGAGTTAAATAGATACATTGCTTCCCGGATTTCCCTTTTTGCGTTTGCGGAGAGGGTGGAATATAAAGAGGTCATGCTGTGTGGCATTTATATCGCCCCCAGGCAGGAGAGTACGCCCCGTATGGAAAAGACCCAATAGACAAGGAAGAGGAAGGCTGTGTTTTTGGTTCCGGTTTTCCATGCTGCGTATGCAAGTAGAGGGTTTGATATGCAGAAGAGTTCCTGCGCGAGAAGGTTGTTTCCTTCGCTTAGTGAGATTGTGCCGAGTATTCCACATGCGATTGTGATTAGTTCGATGTGGTACTGTGTGCGGGAGGTCTGGAAGTTCATTGGTATGCCTCCCGGGCGTTCTTTTGATAGAGTGCTGAGAGATCGACTGATTGAAAGGTGCGGGTTGTTTCTTGTTTTGTGAGGTGGAGGAATTGGTTGGTCTGTCCGTAGAGGAGGTCGCTGCAGTGGGAGCGAAGTTGAACTTTTCGGGTTTTGTGAACAGGTATTCTGGCGGGAATTGTGCTCATATTCTCACCGCCTGAAGGATGCAGATGCAGCACCAAAGAATGAGGAGTGTGAGGTCAAGCAGGCAGACTAGGGAGTATATCCGGGCTGTGTAGGAGGACATTTAGACCGCCCCCGTGCAAAAGTGGATATGCGGGTTTTGGGAGCGTACAGAGTTTAATTCAGTTTGAAGTATCCAGGAGGATATTTGAAGATGTGAGACTCCTGGAAGTCCTGTGACTGGTATAGAAGGGTTTTGACCTTCTACTCCGAAGATGTCAACTACCTCAAGATATCCTTTAGGCTGATCGGTTGGCTCTCTAAGAGAGACAAGAGCTTGATTTAATAGGAGCTGCATTTATACCGCCCCCGTTTTGCTTGCGCTCTTGTGGCATATGGACGGCAGCTTTCCAAGATATCCCAGGTCAGGGGTTAATTTTAGAGTAGGTGTTGAGAAATAAGACCTGCATATTGAGCAGTGGTATTCTTTTGAGGATTTTTTACGATTTATGGAGAGTGAACCACATGCGGGGCAGGCTTTCCGAGTCCTGAGGGTTGTTGTTCCTGGTGTTGTGAATACGGTTTTACAGTGATTACAGACAAATTCACCGTTTTTATTTTGATGGAACCTTCGAGAGTTACATGCAGGACAACAGTTCACAGATGTTTTGCCAAACTGTGAAACGGAATTTATGCGTTCAGATGCGTTACTATTGGAAATTAATGCGAAGCTATCGCTGTCGGGTGAATTGATTCTCATTGTTCTTGCTCATTCAGTAGTACAGAAACTCTGGTAAAATTTCTGTCTAACTGATAAGTAATAAATACATGGATATAAAGCTTTATATCCATGTGAGGTTAATAAGAAAATAATAGCTGTTTTAACGCCCTGCTGGTAACAGGGACCTGACCTTTGAGAAGGAAACTTTTTTAAAAGTTCTTGCTCAACCTTCTCTAAAAGGTTAAAGGGTTTCGATTAATTCAGCTAGTAAGTAACGCTTGATAGGGGTTTTGAACTGAATAAAATAGTTCAGTTCTCCCCCTCAGCGTTCTTCTTAACTCATTTCAAAAATTACTTTTATTCTTATAATTTACCCTAGTTTTTGACGAGTTGCCGCGCTGGCTCCAAATTATTCGTTGATGGTTGTTTTTAGTACGCGATTTTTGCAGTAATTCGCTCAAAATTCTGTCATGCCGGCAGGTAGATGGTCCAGCAATAATCGGTTGATATTTTCTAAAGTATTTACTACACATTTGGATTTCGTTCCTATTTTTTGCATTATGTACACACTCAATTTCCTGTACACAGGTAAGCTTAGAAAACAGATACAGCTAAGCAAAAGTACTAAGCAAAAATACTCAAAGACAAAATCTCAACTAGCTACTCATGCACTATCTGCAGGTATAGAAACTGCTATTCTCTTCCGTAATGCCGTAAACCGTAAGCTCGTACGATGAATATTAATCACAGAAGACAGTAAATCATAGAAGCAATATTTAGGTAAATAATCTCTGTTTTTGATACGTTTGAGTGATGAGTAAGAATAAAGACAGCATACTTCCGAGCTGTAACTTTTCGGAAAAAGGCCCGTCCTCCCGAGGCGAGACTCGGGCGAGACGGAACTCGGGAACTGGAGTTTACTATGCTGCACTTAGAGGTTTCAGCCCTGAGCTTTTAAAGCTTCAATTTTTTCGTAGGTATTTTTTGATCAGACGCCTACCAGCCAGAGCCAATCGTGGAGACTGTGATGGGGAGGTCTTAGCTGAGGGGTTTTTATGTAAACTGGATTTTTTTAAACTCAGTTCGAAGATCTGAAGACGATATGAAATATAAAGCAATAAAGGTAAAGCCACAAATATCAGGATAACATCGTGCAGGATTGGATTACTTATAAAGTGTGTTCCGGAATTCCAGAGCGCCAGGAATGGCCTGTGGAACAAGTAAATACAATATGAAGCTGTAGCCACATATGTAAAGGCAGAACCCAGGGAGCTTGAAAATCTATTATTGATATATTTCATTGCAAACATGTATTCAAGAACACAGAACGTTATTATGAACACATCAAGAAGCAGGCAATCAACGATGATGAATTTTAAGGCAGCATAACTCATTCCCAGTGAATTCGCAATGCTCTCTAACATTGCTACCATCATGGAGGACCCTATAGTGCCGCTTCCTGCTTCAATAGTTAAAGAGACCTTCGGATCCAGGAAAAGAGCTGCTCTTGAGCCTAAAACAATAATCATTACAAATATAACGGGAAGGGCTGCCAGCAGTATCTGGACAACAGGAATTTTCGCAATCATTGCTATGCTTTTCTCAAACAAACTTTCTCTACATGTAAGTATCCCAAATATGAAAATCGGGAAAAACATGAAGAAACGATGGTCAATAATATGAAAAGTTCTTGAAACTGCCAAGAACCCAAGAAACACGAGAGAAGAGTAAATTAAAAACTGTTTTGAATTTTTCGAAATCCTGATGATGATTGGGTAAATTGTATAAAAAACAATAATTAAGCCGACAAAATACAGCGTCAACATTGGAGATGCATAAGAAGGAGCAAGGAAGATTTGCAATCCTAATATATGCATAATTATATTTTGAAAACTAAACACATTCTCAGCATTAGGGAATACAAAGCCTGAATTTAATTTTGGAGCATATACGAAAAACACAAGTGTAAAAGCGGCGACAGCTGCCCAGTATAAAGGGAAAATCCTAAGGAGTCTTTTTCTGTAAAAAGACAATACGTTCTGGAACGTATTTATCGAATGATTATTATAATATATCAAATATCCACTCATAAATATAAAAAGTCCCAATCCCATGTTTGCGAAATAAGGGTCAGCGGCATAAAGGGCTAACTTGCTATAAGTCGAAGATAAAAAGTTACTTAAGTGAGCCGGAATGATCATTGCTATTGCTAAAGTTCTCAGGAAATCAAATGCAATTATTTTGTTTTTCATTGTCTCAACCCTATAAATGAAGTCTTAAGTAAATGTGACTCAACCTCTAAATTATTTGTATATTGATAAGTCAACTCACAAAAACAATCGTTATTTAATAATCCCACTCGCGCTAAAAAAGCAGCAATTTTTTTTGTATATGTATACTCTGTTAGCCTATTATCTGGTTACCTATATAATAATTACTCCTATGTTACTTTTTTGTTTATTTCTGGGTGACATTCGAATTTTATACATAAAATCCAATCACCTGGTAAAATAAAATTGCAACGCGTTAATATTGGAAGTTATCGAGTCACATAATTATTAAAACCTATATCATGGAAAAATTTGCACAACTGTTTATAAAAACATTTTTAGCGGCTTACTCGTAAATATATTAATATAAAAGTATTTTTAAAGATTATTAAGCCAAATATTAATTCCCACGAAGGTAACAGGGATAAAAGATGTGATATAGGTTAGAACTCTCATGGGAGGGTAGCAAAAGATGATTTCTCAAAATTCGGATTATTGATTAGCTGGCCTCTTTGGTTTATAAAATAATAAAAGAAGCATGACAATGAAGAGAGATTCGGCAAAAAAGAAAGAACTCCTCAGCGATCTGTTCTCTAATAAGCATTGATCCAGAGTCAGACTACATACAAGAATGAAATCCGAAATAGATATTTTTTAAAGCTTTATGACCATTTTATCCAAAAAAATAAAAATGTAATTTTAGTGCTGACACGGCAATTAATTTCATTTTTGAAAAAGTTATATATTTCTTAATCCTGCTGCTTCTCAGCAAATTCTACAGCTTATTCTTCTCTTCGAGAGCTTACTCTTCTCCCATTTCTTTTCTGAATTCTATATAATCTCTCTCGACTTCTTCGAGTTCGTATTCCATTTTATCCCCCCGTCTTCGATTAAAATAGTAGTAGTTTACTTTTGCCTTTGCTTATTGACAAAAGCTATTTCTCTGAATTTACTTTAGTCCCCACTTTGGGAAATGTTCTTCATTTATATATAGTTTTCCGTCAACCCGAGTTGCTTCTGCCTGACTGGCAAAAGTTGACAGTTCTTTACATTATTTGTTACGCTGTGTGAGGACGATAAGATATTTTTAAATGAAAAATAGGTGTTTTCTATCTTCATGCGTAAAAGTTCAAAACCTGAACTCCTTGTGGGTGTCAGGAACCTTTCAGGGCTTAAGGCCTGCTCAGAATACGCGGATGCGGTCTACTTTTCAACCGACAGGCTTAGTTTGAGGGCAAAAGCAAAAGAAATTACTCTGGAAACCCTTGGTGATTTTGTCTCTGAGGTAAAAGCCAGAGGGCTCAGGGCCTATCTTGCTGTAAACTCGACAGTAAATGAGGAATGGCTAGGGGATGCATCCGATGTAATAGCTGCCGCTTCTAATGCAGGAGTGGATGCAGTTATTGCCTGGGATCCGGCCGTAATTCTTAGGGCGCGGAAAGCCGGACTTAAAATTCACATTTCTACGCAGGCAAATATTACCAACCATGAAACTGTAAATTTCTACAAAGGACTTGGGGCAGAACGTGTTGTGCTTTCGAGAGAGCTTTCCCTTGAAGAAATACGGAAGATAAGCCAGCATACTGAAGTAGAGATCGAAACTTTCATCCACGGCGCAATGTGCATGGCAGTTTCAGGCCGATGCCATCTGTCGGCTTATGCTCTTGGAAAATTCGGAAACTGCGGAGAATGTACTCAGCCTTGCCGCTGGGAGTGGGAACTTCATGGGGAGAACGGGCTTGTTGTAGCAAGCCTTGGGAAGTACCTTCTAAGTGCAAAAGATCTTTGTATGATAGGGCATATTCCCGAGCTTCTTGAAGCCGGCATAGCTTCCTTTAAAGTAGAAGGGCGGCTCCGGGATCCTGGATACCTTGAAATGGTTTCCCGCTGCTACAGGGAGGCGATCGATGCCTGCATAGAAGGAACCTACACTCCTGAGAAAATAGGGGCCTGGAGGAGTGAACTCGCTTCGGTTTATAACAGGGGCTTTTCAACTGGCTTTTACTTTGGAGTTCCGGGCCTTGAGGGCTTTTCTCCTGAAAAAAATATGAATGCCTCGAAAAAGCAGCGCAGGGCTGTGGGAATTATTGAAAACTATTATCCGAAACAGCAAGCTGCAGCCGTCAAGCTTCTCGAAGAAGCGATTTCGATTGGGGATGAAATAGTAATTGAAGGAAATACCACTTATTTGAGACAGCAAGTCCGTTCCCTGATGAAAGAAGGCGAAACTATTCAAAAGGCTGAAAAAGGAGATACGGTTGGCCTTGCTGTTGATGGACATGTTCGAAAAAATGATCAGATTTTCAAAATTAAATTTAAAGAAGTAAAATGTTATGAGTAAATTGTAAAATCCTGTGATCAAATAACGAATTGCTATACTTAATAATAGTGCAGTGTATTTGTCAAATATAATATATGGATAAAAATATTAAAGCAGTAACTATATATTGGAGTCTTCTTATACGGGTAAGAAATTCTTGATTGATGTTATTCTTTACAAGCAATGCTCATTACAAGCAATGTTCATTATAAGCAATTTTCTGAACGATAAACAGTCCCCTCTGTAATAAAGGCAGGCAAGAATTTGCCTCCTGACTGAGTGAGATTATATTTTGTTTATCTCGGAGCCAGTATTAAAGGTGATACTTTGATAAGCGTCAACGAAATGGGATCATATGTCATTGAAGAAATGCTCGACTGGAGCGAAGATCTGAAAACGGAAGTACTTAAGCTTGAAAACGGAGCTACAGTTATTGACTGTGGAGTCAAGGCCGAGGGTGGATATGAGGCTGGAATGTATCTGGCAAGGCTCTGCCTGGCCGATCTTGCCGATCTCAAATATACTACTTTTGACCTGAATGGCCTCAAATGGCCTGCTATCCAGGTAGCTACTGACAATCCTGTAATTGCCTGTATGGCTTCGCAGTACGCAGGCTGGAGAATCTCCGTAGGTAATTACTTCGGAATGGGTTCGGGTCCTGCACGTGCCCTTGGCTTAAAACCTAAAGAGCTCTATGAGGAGATCGGGTATGAAGATGACTTCGAAGCTGCAGTCCTGGTCCTGGAGTCCGATAAACTCCCTGATGAGAAAGTTGTGGAATATATTGCAAAACACTGTAGTGTAGATCCTGAAAATGTAATGATTGCTGTTGCTCCTACTGCCTCTATTGCTGGTTCTGTACAGATTTCGGCCCGTGTTGTAGAAACCGGAATCCACAAACTTGAATCCGTTGGTTTTGACATCAACTGCATTAAAAGCGGATACGGTGTTGCTCCGATTGCTCCTATTGTTGGAAATGATGTTCAGTGCATGGGCTCGACCAATGACTGTGTGATCTATTGCGGCGAAACCAACTATACGGTCCGCTTTGATGGAGAATTGGCCGAACTTGAGAAATTCGTAAAGAAGGTGCCCTCTACAACCTCCAGAGACTTTGGAAAGCCTTTCTACCAAACCTTCAAAGAAGCAAACTTTGACTTCTTTAAGGTTGACGCAGGCATGTTCGCCCCTGCGAGGCTTACAGTAAACGACCTTAAGAGCACAAAGACCATTTCCAGTGGTGGTCTCTATCCTGAGGTCCTGCTTCAGTCTTTTGGAATCAGGCAGGTTTAAAGGGCAAATACATTTTAATTCTTTTTTACTTTTTTTGTTTTTTCTATTTTTTAATCCTATATTCCTGTTGAAACCTCTTAATTTTTTAATTCTATATTCCTGTTAAAACCTCTTATTTTGCTCAATTCTTTCTTAATAACGCTGTTAACATCATTTATTTAAGCGAATGCCTCCAATCTTACTATAGAAATATAATACTATGAAAAAATGCTCAGAAAAATACAATTTTATTGAAAGCTTAAGGAGAGAATTCAGTGCCAATAATAAATACTTCAGAAGGAGTAGGAGGCATCCTGAACAGTTTCAGGGGCCTTGTCGAAGGTGCAAAAAGGATAACTTTTGTGGGAACTCCAGGGTTCTGCACTCCTTTTGCCGAACTTCTCGGTTTTGTAGTCCGGGACCGAGAACTTGCTTTTATTTCCAGCCAGGATTTTGATAAAGCCAGGTCTATCTTCAAGGATTATGAAGGCATGCAGCTTGGAGAACTTACAGATAAACACGCTGACATTGTTGTCTTGCTTGGCGGGCTTTCGATGCCGAAGGTAGGGATAAACCCTGAAAAAGCGAAAGAAGTTGCTAAAGAAATCCTTGAAGGTTCAGAGAACGGAAAAATTATCGGAGTCTGCTTCCAGTCCATGTTCTTGAAGCAGAAATGGGACGAGATAATCAACTTTGATTACATCATTAATTCCGACCTTGCAGTTGAGGTAATGGAAGTCTGAACTTTTCAATTACATTTTCAGGAATTCCTGAAGCTTCCATATATGAAAAATTCCCTTCCTTTTTTACCTTTCTAGTTTAGAAATTTTATACATTTTTAATAGATACGGTTATATCCGATCTTGACTTATAACATGTGGTAATTATGGAAAAAGCTGCTAAAGAAATCAGGGAATTAAAGGGGTTTTTGCCCAGATCTATTGCGTATGCCGGACAGATAAACGAAGACTTTGCCGAAGGAATCTCAGGTTTTTATAAGGCAGTCTGGACTGAAAGGGAAGGCGGGATCTCTACAAAACAGAAGCATCTCATTGTCTTTTCTATAGCCTGTTCAAGCAACAACATCCAGAGTGCGGTCAAAATCTTGGAAAGACTTCACAAATTTGGAGCCACGAGAATCGAAATTAATGATGCCATGATGCTCGCGGCATGGACAGGTGGAATTCAGCATTTCACGGATTTCAGTGCAGCAATACTTAAAGAAATGGATAGATTAGGTTTTTGAAGCCGTTAAGGAAATAATTTTATAAAAATCATTTCTCTTTAATTTTTCAAAAGATTTTACTCTTATGGTATTTCATTTTTTAAATTTTACTTCTATAATATTTTGGAAAATTTCACTATCTTTTTTATATTATTATTTTCAAAATTTTAAATTAACAAAAATATACAACTTTTATTTTTTTCGAAAGCTTTATTTACTCAGTTTTTGTAGACAAGTAAAGCAGTAATAACTCAGGCACGTCTCATAGAAGGGGTTTTGTGGAACAGTCGAAAACAGATATAATTTTCAGGGAAGTACAGGATCTGCGGAACAATTTTTTCTTGGTTTCGGTCCTTTATCCTGCTTTCCTGTTCTGGTACATTGAAATCCATAGCTTGGTGCTAGGAAAACCTGCCGGAATCAATAATATTCCTGGAACATACCTGTTTGCTCTCTGGATTATTTTCGGGTTATTTTTCCCTTTTATATTTTACTGTACAAAGCATGTAACTGAAGTAAGAAGCGATGGAATATACGTTCGCTTTGTACCTCTCAATATCTCCTCCAAGAAGATTCCTTACTATGTAGTGGAGGACTGCAAAATTAAGGTTTATGACCCTCTAACAGGAGAAGAATCTGATGTGTTAGATTCTTCCAAAAAAGTTAGCCCGGTTGTAATCCTGAAACTTATTTCTGGAGAACGAATGCTTCTTAGCTCCAGGAAACCTGAAGAACTCTGCAGCGCAATCAAGCAGGCTACAGCACAGTATTAACAATTCCTCCATTTTTGATAATTCCTGCTGTCCAGAGTTAAGCATTAATAATTAACTTTTAATGATTTAACTTTTAATAATTAACTTTTTAATAATTTACTTTTTAATGATTTGTTTTTTAATAATTTGTTTTTTAATAAATTATCCTTTAATCTTTTTCCGTTATTTATTCTATGAAGCTTTAGTTTGACCCTGAGCCAAAGTACAAAAAGCAAAACCTTATATGGACCTTAAAACTGTTTTAATTATATTTTATAGATATTCTTTCTAAAACCTTAAAAGTGTTCCAGAGAAGGTAGATAAAAGTGGTCTGGGGGATAGATTTTTTCCCGAAAGGAACAGAAGCTCTTTACAGGGAACGAGATGGAAAACTTCTGATCGAACTTAAGCTGCACAGCGTAATGCAAATTTTCAATTCTTTTGATCCTGCTCCTTTTCTTATAAAAGTGCTTGCTGATACTTGTAAAAATGAGGGTTTATATACCCGGTTCGAATTTAGGTTTAGACAGTTCGCTAAGACGGGCACCTTTTCTCTGTGATATGGTCGGGGTTGAGGTTAAGGACAAAAAGAAAGCTTGTTTAAAATTTTCTCTTCTTTCTACATTCTATCAGTTTTTCTTCCAGGCGAATACGGGAGATGAAGACTCCGAATTGCGTTGCAATGGTTTCTATAACAGTGCGCACGCTATCCGGAAGCTCGAATTCAATGTTCGAAGCAAGATAAAAAGCTGCAATAACCTTTTTTTCTGATTTTACGGGGATAATTGCGGTAGCCCTAAGATTTTCATGCCTGAGTGCGTCATCTCTTGAAGTGAGAAGCAGGTCTATATGCTGTTTGTAAATCGGCTGTCCTATCACAACAAGTTTCGTATGCGGGGAATTCACACTGTAGTGAGAGGCATGCTCGACAAAATTAGGGGAGAAGCCGCTGTGAAAGGCAAGCGTCATATCTCCTGTTTCTTCGTCGATAAGGTAAATACCTCCGGCATTGATTTCATCTATCTGCAGGCAGGAATCCAGTAGTCTTTCAAGAGTCTCGTTCAGGGAACTGGAAGTACTCAGTGCAATGCCCAGATCCCTCTGGATGTAGAGCAATTTTTCTTTTCTTTTCCGCTCAGTAACATCCATAACTATTCCCATAAGATATTCTACAGTTCCATTTTTATCAACTTCAATGAAAGTCCTTTCATCAACCCAGCGTATCTCCCCTGATTTAGTCAGGATACGATACTCTTGAGAATAGTCCACGTAATTTTCTTCTATTCTTCTTGAGAGTTCTCTTTCAACCATTCCCAGGTCATCCGGGTGCACGATATTGCCATAAAGAAGTTTTCCGGATGTAAATTCTTCGGCAGTGTATTCGAATTTTTTTATGTTTTCTGATACAAACTCAGCAGGCCAGTACTTCTCTGGTCTCCAGAGGAAAACCGTGACAGGAACTTTATTTATTACCGAGATAAGCTCCTTTGCCATCTCCAGAGCGTTGCATAAAGCCGTCTCATTTAGATATTTGTATAATTTTTGTTTACTGTTCTTGTTCTTAGCTGAATTCGAGACTGTTTTAGGCATTTGGTTCCCCCATGATCAAAATCTCTTGCAGGAATCTATGCAAAAATTTTGAATATTTACATTTTTGCTTCGCAAATATAGAAGTGTGCAATAAATAAAAAGGCTTATGATTTTGTTTTCAGAGAGTATCAGAATGTAAAGACTTGAAAATTAAAATCGATTAAAAGATCTGGTTAGAAGAAATAAATTAATAAAAGGAAATCTAAGAGAAAAGTATACAAACTAAATTCAATTTAAGGATTTTTAAAATATATCCATTTAAATTTTAAGCCTCTTTGTCTAACTATCGATTGTTCTTTGCGATACTTCGGAGTTCAAAAGGGAGGGTCACAGAATAACCGCGAAATTGGATAATGAAACTAAGGGAGATTAAAGCGGAGAGAGCGAGAAGGAAAATGGTGGTTTCTGGTTTGTTGGGGGGCGCCCTAAAAACCCTGTGCAGAATTCAGCACAAATGGTTTCTGAATATGTTAATATATTGAGCCTGATGAACCAGACACATTCGAACCGCAGTCACAGACCAACCTCGTATCCTGCAGTTCTCCCTTTGCTCTGTGACCGTACACACCCTCATATTAGATAATGCAGAAACAATTAAATATTTTGTACACAGGCATGCCTATTAATTTAGTATTCGGGGGAATTCGTATAGGGAAAAATAGAGGAGACGACCAAAGAGACGGATCTGTTAAAGAAAGAAAACAGGTATTCAATTCAAAAATCGGGAAATGGGTTAAAATTGACACAACAACCGGAAAAATCATCAGTGTAAAGAAAGATGGCGAACCGTATAAAGAGGTCAGAGGAAAGGGAAAAGCGTGAAAGGTTGAGGCTGGAAAGAGATGAGAGCAAAAGACAGTCAAAATTTTCTATACACTTTGCTTCGGTTCCCAACTTTCACGACCTGGATAATAAGCAATGGGTCTTTGATTAGCATTATCACACGGTATTCCCCAACTCTCAAAGAATACAAGGATGATTTAGCTGGCATTTTTAATTTTTTGACATATGAATAAGGATCTTCTTTGATTTCGCCAATGACATGAAAAATTCTTTTTTTCACTTCATGTGGTAACTCGTTCATATCTTTTATAGCGCGTGAAGTGTACGTTATAGAATACATTTAATCATCAATGCCTAGCAGATTTCTAGCTTCGTCTTCATTATAAATTCTGCCTGCTTTGATATCTTCCAAACTCTCTTCTATTCCTTTAATTTCTTCATCTGTTAATGGGCCTTCATCGTATGCCATTTTGATAAGACGTTCAACGACTGAGTTATATGACTCTGTTTTGTATATTTTTAAGTTGTCTAACATATTTTTTATATTTGGATCAATGCAAATTGTCGTTGTAGCTGCCATGGTATCCTATAGGACCCTATGGGATATAAACATTGTGTGATCAATCATTATTATTTTGACTTAACATCTGACTTGTAGTGAATTACCCTTGAGTCTTTAGCTCAGGGGTAGTTCACAGTCCAAATTAATTAATTAATTAATTAATAAACTTTCAAATATATATTGCTATTTGACAAACTTTCGTTTTAATCTCGATTGAATTCTATTTTCTTTAACACTATCTAATTTTTCCGTTATACATTCACGAGAAAGAACTTGACCCGGAAGCGGAAGAGTATATCTATAACACTGTTGGGGAGTTCCCTCTAAAAAAGTTCCTTGGAATTGTAATATACGTTCTCTCTTCTGAGTTTAATGGGGAAACCGAGCATACCCCTAAAGAAGCGATCAGGAATCATTTTTCTTACAAAAAAGTTCTTACGGACGTAGAGTTGAGGAGGCTTCTTCAGCGAGGACGAAGAAACATGACGATTGCAATTGTCTTCCTTTTTCTCTGTCTCCTCATAATCCGGCTTCTTTCAACTCTTGAACAAGACCTGGTAAATACCATGCTTTCAGAAGGTCTGACAATTATCGGTTGGGTTGCCATGTGGGAGCCTGTTTATGTTTTTCTCTATAGGTAGTGGCCTATTGTGCAAAAAAGAAATATTTACAGGAAGATTCTCAGCACGGATATAAGTGTCATATCTGGCTCCCAGTGCGGGGTAAAATTGACAAATTCCAGTTTTTCACCAAATAGAAGTGAACTGCGGCGGTTAGAAGGTCCGAAATATGCAGAATAGAGGCTAACTGAGGGATGGTAGCCTGGAAGAGTCTGGGACCTGAAAAGAATGAAATTTCAAATTTTCATTCGAATATTCGCGCATCTACAACCACATGTAGGACTCCGGGAGAGTATTTTTTTATCCTGCGGATCTCCATAATCTCCACCCTCTTTCCCAGCGTGCAGGCAGCTTTTCTTATCCTTTCCTGAGGTCTGGTTCTGGCAAGACTCTCCGGAACTGTTTCGTGATAGTGTAGAATTCCGCCTTTTTTTTTCAGGGCTTTTATAGCCGGCTCAAGATAGTGATGTGTTGTTCCCACATATCCCATAAGCACACGGTCGGCTGTTCCTTCAGGGACAACTTTTGAACAGTCTCCGCAAATCGGGACAAAGATATCTTGTATATTATTTAGCCTGATGTTTTCTTTCAGATAGGCAAAAGACTCAGGATTAATTTCTATCCCAGTAATTTTTTTCGGCCTGGAATGCACGGCCATAGGAATTGAGAAATAACCTATTCCTGCAAACATATCCACTATGATTTCCCCTTCTCCTAACCTGCTCATCCGCTTCCTTTCTTCAAGGTTTCCTTTGGAATACATCACCTTTGTTACATCCTGCTTAAAAAAACAGCCATGCTCTTTGTGAATGGTTTCGGTTTCGCTACCGAGAAGTAGTTCTCTTTTTGGCTGGCGGAACTGTCCCTCAATTCCAAAATCCCTTACAACAGTTTTGCACTTCGGGTACTTCAAGAGCAGAGCCTCAGCAATTCTCATTTTCTTACCTTCCAGAGCTTCTGGGATGCTAACTATTATTATCTCTCCCAGGACCTGCCAGCCTGAAGGGACGCATGCGAGTTCGGCTTCGGAAAGAAAATCTTTGAGGTATTCTTTTAGAGACCAGTTTTTTCCCAGAAATTCAGGATTTTTCTGTTCGGTTACCGGGAAGCTTTCAACTTTTTCTCCTGCAACCTCTGTGACAGGAATTTCAAGAAAAGAGCCTCCTGCAGTCTGAAGTTTTCTTATCTTTCTTGTAGTATCCAGAAATCTTCCGGCAACTGCCTTTTCCCTGATCTCTTCTCCTTTCTCGGGAGGGATTCGGATTACTCTGTACATCGGAATTGAAGAATAACTTGCATTGAATTAATGTTTTGTGTCTGAGTCTATAATCCTGACTCATTCAGTAATTTATCTTATTTTCGTGTCTATTTCCTTTCTTAGTCCAATCTTATTTCTTTACTTCAAGTATCTCTGTGCTGTTTTCTGGCCTTGCAGGCTGGTTCATAATCAGAAATTTGAGATCTGTATCCGCTGTATTATATGTAGCCTGTACCGAACCCGCAGGGATGTATATGAGCTGGTCAGGATATATATCGACCGGAATTCCATCAATATAAAGCAGGCCCTGTCCATCAAGGATATAATGAATTTCAGAATTTGTCATCACATGGGTGCAGCATTCTTCCCTGGTTCTACAATGGAATGGGCAATGTGCAGTTAAGGTCAATGTCTTTATCGAGACTCAGAGGGTTCAGGAGTTCGGCGGTTTGAAGCTTTCCGGGTTCTCCAGTGTATTTACTCTTCAAGATTCCTGCAAACTATGTAATTCCCCAGGTAAAGATCGGCTCCTACAATGTAAGTTTCTCCTCCGTAAGAAGCCTTTTTGACGAAGGTGCACTTGCGGAATTTCTCGGAATTATTTCTCTCCTGCCAGTTATATTCTATCCAGCCCTCTCCTTTTTCGCTAAGGGCTGTTTCGATAAAGAGTTCTCCAATGGGCTTGCCGTCGGCATCTATAAGTCCTTTCATATCTTTGCCTTCACAGCTTCGGTTTGAAGGACAGACTATTTGGACCCCATTTTCGGTCCAGACAAAAATACAGAAACTATCCTGGTACCAGGGAGACTCCTTTTCCAGAAATGAAGGAAATAATTCTTTTCCCTAGGCTTCAATGAGTCTGACTGTAGCTTTTACTTTTGCTTTCAATGTTCTTTCTTTCGCCTGCCAGCTTACTCTCACCTTTTTCCAGAATGAAGGGAGCTAGTGCAGGCTTCGAAACAGCAGGTTCGAATATCTCATTTTTTTCTTCAGGTTGCACCGTTCCCAGCTATTCCGCTGACATTAAAGTTTACGATTTCATTTTCAAGCTCTGTTGAGACTGCAGGTATCTCATCTTTGCCTCCACTGGTAAGGACTCCCAGAACGAACGCAATTGTAAGCATATACAGGCGATTTTTATCAAATTCATAGGTTTCCCTGCTGTTCTGGCTTAAACCTTCTCTGTTATTAAAGGAAGGTCAACCTGTGTCTAAGTAATTTTTCTGAATAATTATCTGAAGTATTATTCTATTTTTTCATTTTATTCTCGTTTGGCAACTTAACGAGGATTTGCTGGCTAAATGAGGAGCATTTATCTACTAAGACTTTGAATTATTTTTCAGTTCAATCTGCTCAACATTATCCAATCTTAGTTTCAATTAATTTTTTGTTTTTCTGAGCTTTTCGATGATGTAAATCAAATTCTGAACCAACAATAGGGATAGAAAAAAATGTCTAATCGTTACAACCTCATTTCTTGGAATGTAAATGGCCTTCGGGCTGCAATAAAAAAAGATTTTCTTGAGCTTTTGCTGGAAAAGAAATTTGATATTGTCTGTATTCAGGAAACTAAAGTTTCTCCTGATAAACTTCCGAGAGAAGCAAAGAATATTCCGGGCTACTACAATTACTTTGTCTCAGCAGAACAGAGCGGTTACAGTGGGGTCGGAATTTTCTCAAAGAAAAAACCCCTGAATATCGAAACCGGAATGGGAATCGAAAGATTTGACAGGGAAGGCCGCTTTTTGCGGGCCGATTTTGAGGACTTTACCTTAATGAATATTTATTTCCCTAACGGCAAAGCCTCTCCGGAACGCTTAGAATACAAGATGGACTTTTATTATGCTTTTTTAGACTATGCAAGTGCCCTCAAAGCCGAAGGAAAGAAACTTGTTATTTGCGGGGATGTAAATACAGCCCATAAGGAAATCGACCTTGCTCGTCCCAAACAAAACGAAATGATATCCGGTTTTCTCCCTGAAGAGCGGGCCTGGATAGATAACTTCCTCGCAGCCGGCTATCTTGATACCTTCCGTATATTCAATCCTGAAGGCGGAAACTATTCCTGGTGGTCAATGAGAACAGGTGCACGTAAAAGAAATGTCGGCTGGCGTATTGACTACTTTTTCGTAAGTGAAAACCTGAGAGATAATGTAAAATCTTCTCCGATTTATCCTGATATCATGGGCTCGGATCACTGTCCTGTAGGGCTTGAGCTTGAGTTTTAAGTAAGGTTTGAATTGATTTTTAGTTACTTATATTAAATATTTTTGTACAGTAACTAATACTAATCAATAACGGTTCACAAAAATGTTTCATAAAGATGGTTTAAAAGAGTTAAATAAGAGCTGTTAAATAAGAGATCAATAAGGAGTCAATAAAAGTTGCAAAAAAGAGTTGCATAGTAAGAAGCCCAGAGGCGCTGTATCCGCTTACTGTATTCCCCAATACAGTTTCTTCGAATTTTATGCTTCCCAAACATATTAATTCGAAGGAGATCAACGTCCTCCGGGAGATTCTTTTGTTTCGTAGATTCTTTTACTTTGATGATACCCCAGCTCTACTCCTCAACTCCAATATCTACTAATAACGTAAATTATTTTAAATTAATTATACCAAAAATTGTATTTAAGCAAAAAATTGTTTGACGTAAAAAATTTCAAACTAATAATTTTATAATTCAATCTTTCCTTATCTTTTTGTAAATCTTGCAATAAGTTAGGGATTGATCGCTGGTTTAAAGTCTTTCTTTGATTATTTTTCTACCAGAAGTCAAAAAGATCGGTTGACAACAGTAAGTCAAATATAGATTTAGTTTTCAAATTAAGTACAAAAATTAACGTTTATTTCTAAACTTTTTGTTTGTTTGAAGTTTTATGATAAACTCCGTTCCCTTATCCCTTTTTATTTCTATTGTACCATCAAGTTGATCCACGAGTGCATTTACAAGCTGAAGACCTAGGGTATCTGGATTTTCTATATCCATTTTTTCTGGAATGCCAACTCCATCGTCTGAAACTATCAGGACATATTCTGTATTTCCACATCCTGTATTTTCTTGCCTGTAGAGTTTAATTTGAATTTCTCCTCGTTTTCTTCCTTGAAAGGCATATTTGAAGGAATTGGAGAGAAGTTCGTTAACAATCATCCCTAAAGGGACAGATACATCCATATCAAAGAAAATATTTTCTTCCAGGTCAATCTTCAAGCTGGTATTTGCGTTTCCAAGCCTGTAAGTCTGAAAAAGGTTTTCGGATAGTTCTCTAATGTATGTAGAAAAGTCCAGGGTATCGGTCTCTTCTCCTTTATAAAGCTCTTCGTGAATAAGAGCCATAGATATAACCCTATTTTGACTTTCCCTGAAAGCCTCAATAACTTCTGGGTCATCAAATTTATCTGCCTGAAGATCAAGAAGTGAAGAGATTACCTGCAGGTTATTCTTTATTCTGTGATGAATCTCCTTCTGGCGTGCAATTCCGATACTTGCAAGGGCATTTTCGACTTTTTTTCTTTTGGTTATATCTCTATAGATTACCGAGATAGCAGTCAGCTTTCCAGCGACATTAAAAACCGGAGAAAGAGTTATGGAAACATTTATTATTGTACAATCCTTTTTTAATCGTAAAGTCTCATATTGCTGGATTTTTTCTCCCTGCTTAACCAGGTCAGCTAATCTTTTTGTCTCTTCGAATAATATCCCTGGTTCCAGTATGGATATCTGCTTTCCAAGGATTTCCTCTGCTAAATAGCCATAAACCTGCTCTGCTCCTTTATTCCAGCTTGTAATAATACCATCAAGAGACTCAGTTATAATAGCATCATTTGATGATTCCACGATATTTGCCAAGCTCTGAATCTTTTCTTCGGCTTCTTTACGCTCGGTAATATCTTGAACTATTCCCTTTACCCGAATAGGGATCTTATTCAAATTAAAAATGATCGCGCTCTCTGCATGGACTGTGTGTTCTCCTCCACTGGCTGTAATTATACGGTAATCAACTCCACGGCGTCCTCCTTCCAGTCTTTTCTTAATAACATTATCTACATACTCCCGATCCTTGGGATGTATATAATTTAAAAGTTCATCGTAAGTTGCGCCTGATTCTTGAGGATTACGTCCAAAAATTCTATATAACTCCTCAGACCAATGTACCTCACCGGTTACAAGGTTCCAGTCCCAATTTCCGATATGTGCCATCCTTTGAGCTTCAGAAAGGCTTTCCTCGCTTTCCTTCAGTGAATTATAAGCCTCTTCAAGTTCGGCTGTACGCTCTTTAATCTTTTCTTCTAAACCCTGATACGCTTCTTTAAGAGCTTTTTCCACTTCTTTGCGCTCAGTGATGTCGAGAACAAAGGCTATACCTTTCTCTTCATCGATCTTAGCCGCTCCGATAATAATAGGTATGTATGATCCGTCCTTGCGGATGTACTCTCTCTCACAGGGCTTCTTCATGCCGGTTGCTTTCAGTTCCTTTATGCCGCGCTTATCTTGAGCGTGGTATATCTGGGGAGTTATTCGACTCCAGTTAATTTCTCCAGCCTTCAAGTCTTCACGCGTGTAGCCGAACATTTCTAAAAATATGTCATTAGCGTCGGTGATCGAGCCGTCAAGGGCATAGTAAAACACTCCTATCATTCCCGATTCATACAACTTGTGCAGACTCGTTTCACTTTCTCGCAGATTCTGTTCTGCCTGCTTATTCTCTGTAATATCCTTCAATAAAACTAGAATTCCTGCTGAAGACGGATAGACACCTATATCAAACCATTGATCCCGGATTAAGCTCTTTATCTCGATATGAGCTGGAAGGCGAGTTTTCATAACCTCTATGAACATTGTCTCTAATTTGCTCCCTACTCTGTAAGGGAATTTTTCCCACACGCATTCCCCTATCAGTTTTTCAGGCTCAAAACCAATATTATGTGCGGCATTTTCATTGATGTATGTAATGCGCCAGCTCTTATCCAGCTCAAGAATCCCATGAATGTTACTTAATATATCGTTAAGATGTTGCTCGTTTTTCTTTAGGGTAGTTTCCATCAGCTTGTGCTGTGAATTTTCAATTTGCTTCCATTTCCCTTCTTCTTTAATGAGAGTGAATTGATGATTTGCGGCGATATCTAAAATTTTGGTTGGATTGTTCTCGTTGAGGGAATAGGTGCAGAGGGCTATTATTTGATAGCTGCCCGTAACCTGAATCATTTCTTTTTCGTAATCAATAAAATCTTTCCAGATGTTTTTTCTCAGCCAGAAAGTATCTTCAGATAATCTCAAACCTTCATACCCACTGGTAAGAGCTTGACTGAGTTTTCCAGTCCAGTAATCTAAGATTTTTTGTGAATTGAAAACCTCATTTTTTAAACCTAAGTCCGCATATGAAATAATTTCAATTTGTGCTTTTCTCAGATAAGCATCAAAATCAAAAATAGCCATTCTCAGGGCTCTTTTTGCCTCTTCCACATTTAGAGATTCTGTAGTAATCCAGATACATAGTTCATTATTTTCCAGACCGGCTCTAAAATAAGGAATAAGTATCTCTATCAAATCTTCTTTTGTCTGGTAAAACTGGCAGAAATGCGTCCCCCAGGGCACATTTCCAATAACGTCAATGCCAGAATCTCTCAAGCTTTTTTCCATACCACACCTTCTACAACCATAAAGAACTATTTTTAATTATTAAGCTATTTAATCATGTTTTCCATTAGAATAATTCCAGACTTCTCCTGCAGGCAATCTATCAAAGACTCAAAGACTCACAAAATTGTAATTTGTCTTTGTATAAAGTATTCACTATTAAAAAAAGTATTAAGATTAATCATAGCTTCAAAAAGTATTGAAGGATTGCTAAACTTAGCATTTAAAGTGGTGTCAACAAAAATGTCAACAAAAATGTCAACAAAAATGTCAACAAAAATACCAATAGGGATAACAGGAGAACATTTACAAGAATATAAATACCGTTAAAACAGTAAAATATGGTATAATCAGGAACCTGAAGATGCTTGATCCATTCACTGTATCCCCAATACAATCCTCTTCTAAGTTATGTTGCCCTAGGCATGCTTGCTTGAAGAGAGATCAGTTATCTCCAGGTGATTTTCTATGTGGTAGATTTTTGTTTCCCTTCTCCTCCGACTTCTCAACTTTGTACTATACTAATATTTGTACTATATTAATAGCCTAAATTATTTTAAATTAATTATACCAAAAATTGTATTTAAACAAAAAATTGTTTGATACATAAAATTTCAATCTAATTATGCAATTTTATAGCATTTTTGTTTTTTATAATTTTGTTATTTTCAATATAATTTAATTTTTCAACCTATTATAATTATATCATTATATATAAGTTTGAAATCAGAAGCAATCTTTCGCATCGGTTATGATATATATCTCCACGTCATTATAGGGGTACAGATTAAGAGTCATAGGGTTTCCTCTTAATCTTTGGGTTGGATCGCAGGTAGGGACTTGAGAATAGGGACTCAATACCCTACCATCTACTTCTTAATGCTTTTTTATCTTGAATCTTGTTTTTAGCAAATAACTTTGAAACTTTAATATTTTTGAAGTATTATTTCTGAACTACATTTACGGAACTAATTTTGAACGTTCACCTATCTTTATTGAGTAGTCCCTTTAATTCCACGATGTTCTCCAGGATCTGCCCTTCAAACTTCTGTATCTTCTCAACTCTTATTTTGGGCAACCTTTTTTGAAAAGAGCTTGACCAAAAAATAGCTTCAATTCCGAGCTTGTTAATGATTCCAATTGCTTCCTTCGCAAATGAAGATTTCGTAATGATAAAAACGGCTTCCTTAATGTTCTGTGAGAAAAGCGTCTTCTCTCTATTGTGAATATTCTAAGTAATTAATTTTCAGTCAAGATTGTGTTGTTTGATTGTCTTATCAGAGTCTTTGCATGCTTGACATCATGATCTGTTTTTTGACTGATTCCCCATCCTAATATTACATTTTTATCTGTATCTATTGAATCTGTATCTATTGATATTGAAGTTTTCAGGAAGCTCCTTAGGAGTTTCCCTGTTCTTCTAGAATAATAATGACTTGCGTATGAACTCGTAAACCCGATTACATCGATTGCTATGATAGAAGCATCTTCTCCATGTGAATAAAACAACTTTAGGACTCTTGATAAATTAGGTTAAAAAATGAGGAGGAAATTTTGGATACAAACTTTTGAAGAGTAGTGTAATGAGAAATCTTATCAATGTCAAGTTTTTCCTTTATGTTGCTCATGAGACCAATAAGTTCTACAAATCATGATAGCCTGTACTTATATACTCCTTCAACAAAAAACAAGAGCAGGAAGCTGATGTTGAGTATAAACACGTTTAGAGTATTCGCAGGAGTAAAGGTTCAATCTTTCAGACTGGAACAGTTTTAAGACTAAGATCGATAAATCTAATAGACCTATTTGATGACAATAGCAATTGCTACTCGTTTTTTGTGGGGACAAAAAATAAGGAACAATTTTAAAAAGGTTATTTTTATATATTTTTGGATAAAAAAGAAATTTAAAGGATTTCTGGTGGTGCATTAGTAGCTGGTTGATATTTTGTCTTTGAGTGTTTTTTGCTTAGTTTCATCTGTTTTCTAAGCTTACCTGTGTACCGGAAATTGAGTGTGCATAAAGCAAAAAATGAGAGCGGGATGCTAATGTGTGAATACTATGGAAAATACCAACTGATTGTTGGTGGACCACCCAATCTTGATTAGGACAAGAAATATCAGTAAACTTTGGTTTTGCTCCTCGTTTCCCCATTAATATCTATTATGTAGATCTAATATAATAATAACTGCATATAATGAGCACCAGATTTTTTAAAGTTACTATAGTTCCTGACTCAACAAATTACACTTTTTATTTGTGGATTGAATGTTTC